>Ga0187894_10000062_pt1 | contig 137106 bp, 139 predicted proteins | sample GBC1701081metaG_FD_136650 | JGI IMG/M metagenome (GOLD analysis project Ga0187894, IMG submission 136650) | White microbial mat communities from a lava cave in the Kipuka Kanohina Cave System on the Island of Hawaii, USA - GBC170108-1 metaG ... | reverse complement strand
GCACGAGCCGAACCGCGTCCTCCTTGAACGTGTCTTCGTATCGCGCTCGCTTCCCCATCCCTGGACTCCTTCTCCGGCGATGCTACGCCCCAAAAAGTGTCCACGGAATCGGGGTCATTCCATACAGCGTTCGGCGCTCGTAGGTCTTCGACTCCCATCCGTCTTTCGGTCGGACGGTGATCGAGTCTCCGTCGATGTCTCCCCATTTCAGATGGAGTATCTCGTCCCGACGTAGACCAGTCGCAGCTGCGACAGCGAGGAACAACCGGATGCGGGGATCAGAAGTTGCGGCGAGCAAGCGCTGAACGTCTTCTCGGGACAGCAACCGGACTTCACGGGGAGTCGCACGGAGCATCCGGATCTTGAACGGAAGCGCGGGGATCGCCCCGTCTTCCACTCCTAACCGCAGCACAGCACGCAGGATCCGCAGATCTGCGTTGACCGAGTTCGCGCAGACTTTTCGTCGGCGGGAAGAAATGAACTCGGACAGATCCTCTGGACCGAGGTCCCCGACCGGACGATCCCCGAGGTGCTTTAGGAGCGTTGCGCACGAGTAGCGCGCACAGCGGACGCTCTTTGCTTTCGAGAACGTCTCTTGTCTCTTCAGGTACCGCTCGCACAGCTCACCAAACGTCGCGACCTCCGGATCACGCGGGTTGCGTAAGCGAGAGTGCTCGGAAAGAGCGTGTGCGAGATCGGTTCCCACGCTCCGTTTTCGGAAGCGTCCCGACCGATCTTTGAACTGGACGTAGTACGTCTCTCTGCGTCGCGTGAGACCCTGTGGGTACATCCCGTCGTTTTGGTACAGCTTGGTACAGCGGAGCAACGAGCGAGAGAAATGCGAAGCAGGTAAGGCCCCGAAATCACGAGCGATTTGGAGCCGACGGCCGGACTCGAACCGGCGACCTGCTGATTACGAATCAGCTGCTCTACCAACTGAGCTACGTCGGCGTGAGCCGGAACCCTACAACGAGCCGGGGGTCCCGGGCGCGGTACGAAATAGCCTAGTACGCGACGAACCGCACCGCGGGCCCGGCCGAGACGCGCAAGAGCGCCGTGGGCGGGTACAGGTCGGCGTCGATGCTCCACGGCTCGGGCGCGGCGAAGCGCAGCTCGACCACGCGGGGCGAGAAGTGGTGCAGGCAGCTGGCCGGGCCGTGGATGCCGAGCCGCTGCGCGGGCAGCTCGAGACACACGCGCGCGGCGCCCGCGTCCGTGTACAGGAAGTGAATGCGCTCGGGGTCGTCGCCGGCCGTGCGGAAAGGGCGGAAGCCCAGGCCGATGTCGCGGACGCTCGACGCGCCCATGACCGTGAAGCGCTCGACCTCGAGGTGCTCGCCGTCGACCACGATCGCGACGCGGCGTGACTCGAACAGCTCGCGGGCCAGGCGCGTGCCGGTCAGCGCCGAGCGCGCGATGCGGCCGACCAGGCCCGCCGCGGCGCGCGGGCCGAGGTCGTCGCCTTCGTAGTACCGCTCGAGCCAGCGGGCGGCGACGCCGTTCACGAAGATCAGTCCGCCCCGCGCGGGCGCGTCTTCGGGCTCGACCCACACGAGCGGGCGCAGTGAGTCGTGTCTCGGCGCGCGCTCGTCGAGTATCTCGCTGAGGGCTGACTCGGGGCCGAGCCGCGCGCCCAGGCTGCGCGAGATCGTGTTGACCGTGCCGCCCGGGGTGAGAGTCACTTTGGGGAGCGACGCGCCGCGGAACTCGCGCACCAGCGGAGTCAGTGTGCCGCCGACCGTGCCGTCGCCGCCGACGAGCAGGAGATGCTCGATCCCCAGCTCGCGCAGCCTGCGCAGCGCGGCCTCGACGTCGGCCGTGCTCTCGGTGAAGCACACGTACTCTTCCGGCACGAGCTTCCGCAGCCGCTCGCGCAAGCTGCGGTCCTTGCGCGCGCGCCGAGCGCGCGCGTTCACGATCACGCCGGGCGGCTTCACGGCCGCGGCCTCTCCGAACTCCCCACGGGCCGCGAAGCTAGCCGATCGCGCCCGCTACGGAAGTCGGGCACACTTCCGCGCCATGTCGCTGTCAGAGCGGAAGATTTGGCGCAACGGGCGTGTGATTCCCTGGGCCGACGCCACCGTGCACGTGCTGGGTCAGTCGATCCAGCGCGGGACGTTGGTGTTCGACGTGATGCCCATCTACTGGGTGAAGCGCGGGCCCGTGATCCTGGGCCTGGACGAGCACACGGAGCGCTTCGTGCAGTCGATGCAGCTCGCGGGAATGACTCCACCGTACGGTGTAGGGGAGCTGCGCGCGGGGATCCGCGAAGCGGTGCACGCGAACCCGGGCGCCGAGCTCGTGAAGATCAGCGGTTACTACCCCGGCGTGTCACTCGACGTTTTGCCGGTCGACCCGAAGCCGGAAGTCGCGATCGCCGCGTTCGCCATCGGCGACATCGTGCCGGGCGGGCAGCGCGCGAACGCGCGCGGGCCGGCGAAGCTCGAGATCGCGGCGGCGACGAAGATGCCGAAGACCGTGCTGTCGCCGCAGGTGAAGATCGCCGCGGGATACACGCACGCCGCGTTCGCCAAGCAGCACGCGCGCGCGAACGGCTTCCACGACGTGCTGTTCCTCGACGCCGACGGGTCACTCACCGAGTCGTCGACTCAGTCGTTCTTCCTGGTCGCCGACGGCGTGCTGCACACGGCGGGGCTCGACGCCGTGCTCGACGGAATCACGCGGCGACTCACGATCGAGCTCGCGCGCGACGAAGGCGTCGAGGTGAAGGAAGGCCGCATGCCCCGCGAGCTACTGACTCGCGCGCGCGAGGCGTTCCTGACCGGCACCACCACCAACGTGTGGCCGATCGCGCAGATCGACGCGCTCGAGCTGCCGAAGCCGGTGCCGGGCCCGGTCAGCGCGAAGCTGATCGCGCGCTTCGACGCGCTCTGCGCCGACGACGATCCCGTCTTCTCGAAGCGCTGGCTACAGGCCGTCTAGTGACTGCGGCCAAGGCGGAGCAACGCCCGCGCATCACGGGCAAGTTCGTGCTGTCGGGCATCCAGCCCTCCGGCGTCCAGCACCTGGGCAATTACTTCGGCGCGGTGCGCCAGTTCATCGCGCTGCAGGACGGGAACAAGGCGGCTTACTTCATGGCCGACCTGCACTCACTCACCAGCATTCGCGACGCGAAGAAGCGGCGCGAGCTGACTCGGGGCGTGGCGCTCGACTTCCTTGCGCTGGGCGTGGACCCGAAGCGTTCGATCCTGTTCCGCCAGAGTGACTTGCCCGAAGTCACCGAGCTCGCGTGGATCCTGACCACGGTGACTCCCATGGGTCTCTTGCAGCGCGCCGTGTCGTTCAAGGACAAGCTCGCGCAGGGACTGTCTCCCGATCACGGTCTGTTCGCGTATCCCGTGCTGCAGGCGGCCGACATCCTGATCTGGAACGCCGACTGCGTGCCCGTGGGTCAGGACCAGAAGCAGCACCTGGAGATGACTCGCGACATCGCGGTGAAGTTCAACGCGACTTACTCCGAGGTGTTCAAGCTGCCCGAGCCGTTAATCCTCGAAGAGGTCGGCTCGATCCCAGGCAGCGACGGCAAGAAGATGAGCAAGACGGCCGGCAACGGCATCGAGATGTTCGCGCCCGACAAGACGCTGAAGAAGCAGATCATGGGGATCGTGACCGACTCGAAGGGCGTCGACGAGCCGAAGGACCCGAAGACGTCGACGATCTTCACGCTCTACTCACTCTTCGCGAACCCCGAGGAGCGCGCGGCATTGGCGCACGCGTTCGAGAAGGGCGGGCTGGGCTACGGCGACGCGAAGAAGGCGCTGCACGAGAAAGTGACTGCGTACTTCGCGCCCGCGCGCGCGAAGCGGAGCGAGCTCGAGTCACGTCCCGACACGGTCGAGGACATCCTCCGCGACGGCGCCGCGCGCGCGCGCGAGGCGACGGCCAAGCTCATGGAAGACGTTCGCACCGCCGCCGGTGTGGGCCCAGTGAGGAAGTGACTCATGGAAGTCGAAGGCAAGGCCGCGATCATCACCGGCGGCGGTACGGGGGTAGGGCGCGCGACTTCGCTCGACCTCGCGGCGCGCGGCTGCTCCGTCGTCATCAACTACAGCCGCTCGCGCGAGGACGCCGAGCGCACCGCGGCCGAGTGCGCGCAGAAGGGCGTGTTCGCGATTCCGTACAAGTGCGACGTCGCCGACGACGCGGCGTGCCGCGAGATGGTCGACGTGTGCGTCGGCGAGCTCGGCCAGCTCGACATACTCGTGCAGAGCGCGGGCATCACGGTGTTCGTCCCCCACGGCGATCTCGACAAGGTGTCACTCGATGACTGGCAGCGGATCTTCCACGTGAACGTGGTGGCGCCATTCCAGATGGTGCGGGCCGCGCGCGGCGCGCTCGAGAAGTCGGGCAAGGGCGCCGTGGTCATGGTGTCGAGCGTCGCGGGCATCGTCGGCACCGGCAGCTCGATCCCGTACTGCGCGTCGAAGGCGGCGCTGAACAATCTCGTAGTGACTCTCGCTCGCGCGCTCGCGCCGAAGATCCGCGTGAACGGCGTCGCGCCCGGCGCGATCACCGGCCGCTGGCTGAAGCAGGGCTGGGGCGAGTCCTATGACGCGGTCATGAAGGGCGTCGCCGCGCGCGTGCCGCTCGGCCGGCCGTCGGAGCCCGAGGACATCTCGGCCGCGATCCTGTCACTCGTCACCGGCTCGGACATGGTCACCGGGCAGGTGATCGTGTGCGACGGCGGAATGACGATCGGCTCCTAGGGCCGCTCTGCGAGTGACTCCCTAGAGATCCATCGGATCGACGGCCGAGCCCTCGTCGTCGTCGTCTTCGTCGTCGCCGCCGTGTCTCACCGCGGGCACCTTCGGGACGGGGCGCTGCGCCGGGCGCTGGGGCGCGGCCTGCGCGGGCGGCATCAGCGCGCGCGGATCGTAGTAGAAGCGCTCGGCGCAGATCTTGTCGCCGCGCACTTCGTGGATCGCGATCTCGACGAACTTCATCTGCCGCCCGTCCTTGAAGACGATGTCGGCTTCCCACTCGATCGCGATCGTGCGGCCCGACACGAAAACGTGTCGCGCCTTCCACGTCGCGCTGCGCAGACCGGCGAGCCAGCCGGCCAGCTTCGAGCGGAGTGACTGGAGCCCAGTCACTGTGCCGCCCGCGGGCTCTTCCGACACGATGTCCTCGGTGTACAGCTTGCCGAGATCGAGATTGAACTCGTCGTCCATCGCCGCGACGATGCGCTTCGACAGCTCCTCGGTGGGCGTCGGGCGATGCGACGGAGCGCGCAGCGCCTTCTTGCGTCCGCCGGCCTTCTTTCCGCCTTTGCGCGCGGTGGTCTTCCCGCCGACGGGTCGCTTCACGGTGGGCTTGCGAGCGGTGGTCTTCTTGCGAGCACCCATGGCCATTGGCTCATCTCCCCCCTGCCCGAGTTGGGCCGAGCCGATTCTAGCGCGGGATCGGGTGCCCGGAACGTCTGTTATGCTCGCGCCCGTGCCGAAATACACGCCGGTGACCGAGCCACTGCATGACTACATGCTCGCTCACCGCACTCCCGACGACGCATTGCTCGACGAGCTGCGCGCCGAGACACGCCGCGTGGTGGGCGAGCGCTCGGTCATGCAGATCGCGGCGGAAGAGGGCACGTTCCTCGGCCTGCTCGTGGGCGCGCTCGGCGCCAAACGCGTGGTCGAGGTGGGCACGTTCACGGGCTACAGCGCTTTGTGTATGGCGCGCGCGCTCGCGCCCGGCGGGAAGCTCCTGTGCTGCGACGTGAGTGAGGAATACACGGCGATCGCGCGCCGCTACTGGCAGAAGGCCGGCGTCGCCGACCGAATCGAGCTCCGACTCGGCCCGGCGCTCGACACACTGCGCGCTCTTCCGAGAAACGAGCCGATCGACTTCGCGTTCATCGACGCCGACAAAGAGAGCTACAAGGCGTACTACGAAGAGCTGGTCGCGCGGCTGCGGCCCGGCGGGCTGATCGCGATCGACAACGTGTTGTGGTCGGGGCAAGTGATTCGCGACGACGACCGGAGCGAGAACACCGTCGCGATCCGCGCCGTGAACGACCACGTGGCGGCGGACCGGCGCGTGCAGTCGGTGATGCTCGGTCTCTCCGACGGCCTGACCCTCGCGCGCAAGCTCTGACTCCGTGCACGGGGTCGCAGTCATCGGCGCCGGCCGCGCGGGTGCGGCCCGCATGCGCGCGCTCGAAGCGAACCGGCGCGCGCGGCTCATACACGTGGTGTCTCGCACGCGGCCCGACGCCGTGTCACTCGAGACCGCGCTCGCCTCTCGCGAAGTGACTGCCGTGATCGTGTGCACGCCGAATCTGCTGCACGCCGAGACCGCGCGTACGGCGCTCGCCGCGGGGAAGCACGTGGCCGTGGAGTTCCCGCTCGCCGCGTCGGCGGGCGAAGCGCGCGCCCTCTTCGCCGCCGCGGCCGCGCGCAAGCTCGTGCTTCACGAAGAGCACATCGAGCTGCTCGCGCCTTCGCAGTCGTGGCTGCGCGAGCGCGCGCAGTCAGTCGGGCCCCCGCTCGGGGGCTCGGTGCGCTTCTCGGCCGACGCGGCCGGGTGGATCGCCGATCCCGCGCTCGCGGGGAGCGCCGCGCTGGGCGCGCTCGCGCGCCTGCACCGGTTGGTGGACCTGTTCGGCGAAGCCGAGCTGCGCGGCGCGCGGCTCGACACGGGAGTCACGCGGCGGCTCGAGGTCGAGCTCGAGTTCGCGCGCGGCGGCGCAGTCACTCTCGTCGAAGAGCGCGGTCCGGGTCTGCCGCGCGCCACGGAGTGGTCGGTCACTTGCGAACGCGGCCTGCTCGGGAGCCCGCCGCCCGAGCCCGCGGGCGCGCTGTTCGCGCGTGACCTCGAGGTCTTTCTCGACCGCATCGAGCGCGGCGCGGAGCCGTACGTGTCGGACGCGCGCGTGCTCCACGTGCTCGAGCTCGTCGGGGCGATCGAACGGCGGCTCTGTTAGGCTACGCCGCGTGATTGGAACCCGGCGCACTCTCTGTCTCGCGGTCTGCGCGCTGCTCGCGGTCGCTTCGTGCAAGCGCGACGAGTCACAGCCCGCGGAGCCAGCTCCCGGTGCGGCCGCGGCGGCGCCGAAGACGTTCAAGGTCGCGCTACTGACTCCCGGCTCCATCCGCGACGGCGGCTGGAATCAGAGCGCGTTCGAGGGGCTGCAGAAGATCCAGTCACAGCTGGGCGCGGAGATCGGCTACCAGGAGACGAAGACACCGCAGGACTTCGAGTCGGGCTTCCGCGACTTCGCGGCGCGCGGCTTCTCGCTCGTGTTCGGTCACGGCTTCGAGTTCCAGGACGCCGCGGCGAACGTCGCGAAGGACTACCCGAACACGGTGTTCGTCACGACCAGCGGCTCGACGGTGCGCGCGAACGTGGCGCCGATCGTGTTCGAGCTCGAGGAAGCGACTTATTTGCTCGGCTTCGTCGGCGCGCGTCTCTCGAAGACGGGGAAGCTCGGCGCGCTGGGCGGCGTGAAGATCCCGTCGGTGGCCAGCACGTTCACCGCGTTCGAGGCGGGCGCGAAACGCGCGCGGCCGGACGCGGAAGTGACCATCTCGTACATCGGCGGGTGGACCGACACGTCGGCAGCGCGCGAGGCGACTCTCGCGCTGCTCGCGAACGGCGCCGACGTGGTGATTCACAACGCGAACGAAGCCGCCGCCGGGTTCTTCCAGGCAGTGACTTCGAGCCCCGGCGTCGTCGCCTTCGGCACCAACAAGAATCAGAATGACTCGGCTCCGAACGTGTTCGCCTCGGCGACGCTCGACGTGCCGACCGCGCTGGTGCTCGTCGCGCGCCAGGTGCAGGAAGGCAAGTTCGAGGCGAAGCCCATGCGCTTCGGCCTCGCGAGCAAAGTGATTCGCGTCGAGTGGAACGAGAGACTGCGCACCACCAGCGTGCAGGCCGAAGTCACCGCCGAGGCGAACGTTCTCACGGGCGAGATCGAGTCGGGCGCGCTGCAGGTCCCGCGCGGGAACTTCTAGTCACTTGGCCCTCGTCGCGCTGCGCGGCGTCCGCAAGCGCTTCGGCGCGACGGAGGCGCTGCGCGGCGCCAGCCTCGAGCTCGAGGCGGGCTCGGTGCACGCGCTGCTCGGCGAGAACGGCGCCGGCAAGACGACGCTCGTGCGCGTCCTGTACGGCAGCGTGCGGCCGGACGCGGGCGAGATACTCGTGGACGGCCGCGCCGTCGCGATCGAGAGCCCGAGACACGCGCTCGAGCTGGGCGTCGCGCTGGTGCCGCAGCACTCGATGCTGGTGCCCGCGCTGACCGTCGCCGAGAACCTGGTGCTGGGCGAGGCGGGCGGCGCGTGGCTGCCGCGCGCCGGACTGGGCGCGCGCGCGAACGAGTTACTCGAAGGGGCCGGCCTGTCGCTCGATCCGGACGCGCGCACCGACTCACTCTCGGTGGGACAGATGCAGCGGCTCGAGATCGCGCGCGCTCTGGCGCGCGGCGCGCGCGTGCTGGTGCTCGACGAGCCGACCGCCGTGCTCGCGCCGTCCGAGGTCGACGCGCTGCTCGCTCACCTGGCCGAGCTGCGCCGGCGCGGCATCGCGATCGTGCTGATCTCGCACAAGCTCGACGAGATCACGGCGGTGTGTGACTGGGTCACCGTGCTGCGCGCGGGAGTCACCGTCGAGAGCCGCGCGCTCGGGGGAATGGACGGCGCGCAGCTCGGCCGGCTCATGGTCGGCGATGCGCTGCCGCCGCCGGGGCTGCCGCCCGAGACGGAGCCGGGGCCCGTGGCGCTGCGCCTTCAGGGAGTCACCGCGCCGGGGCTCGCCGGGCTCGACCTCGAGGTGCGCGCGGGCGAGATCGCGGCGCTCGCCGGCATCGACGGCAACGGCCAGCGCCCGCTCGAGGAGCTGCTCGCGGGAGTGACTCCGATCCAAGCGGGCGTGCTCGAGATACTCCGTCCTCCGCTCGCGCTGGTCTCCGGCGACCGCCACCGCACCGGGCTCGTGCTCGACCTGTCGGTCGCCGAGAATTTGGTGCTGCCCGAGGCGGCGCGCGGCGGCGAGTCACCTGTGTTCCGCACGGGCTTGCTCGTCCCGGCCGAGCTCGAGCGCGCGGCGCGCGACGCGATCGCGCGCTTCGACATCCGCGCCACGCCCGAGCTGCCCGCGCGCGCGCTGTCTGGTGGAAACCAGCAGAAGCTGTGTGTCGCGCGCGCGCTGCGCGCGCGGCCCGGCGTGCTGGTCGCCGTGAATCCGACGCGCGGACTCGACGTGCACGCCACCGCCGCGGTGCGCGAAGAGCTGCGCGCGCAGGCGCGCGCGGGCACGGCGGTGCTGCTGATCTCGACCGAGCTCGACGAGATACTCGAGCTCGGCCAACGCATTTCGGTGTTGTTCCGCGGCCAGCTGCTCGACGTGCCGCCGGGCGAGCGCTCGCGCGAGGCGATCGGCCGCCGCATGCTCGGTGAGGCCTCCCGTCCCGCGTGAGCGACCTCACAGGTCCGGGGCCGGGGCGGACGATAGCTTGCGGAATGGAGCACGCGTCCGCGTCGCGCACTCTGAGAGCGCGCTCATCTGACTCACTGCCGCGTCGCGCTCCGCTCGTGCCCGCGGTCGCGCTGGCGAGCCTGGTCGCTATCGCCGTCGGCTGGCGCTTCCGCGACGAGCTCTATCTCGTCCCCGATCGCGGGCTCGGCTACGCGCTGGGAATCGCGGGTCTCTCGGGTATGGCGCTCCTGCTGACTTACTCGGTGCGCAAGCGCGCGCGCTTGCTGCAGCGCTTCGGGCCGGCGCGTTACTGGTTCGAGATCCACATGCTCCTCGGCATCGTCGGGCCGCTGGCGATCCTGTTCCACGCGAACTTCCAGGTGCGCTCGGTGAACGCCGGCGTCGCGCTCGCCAGCATGATCGTGGTCGCGAGCAGCGGGTTCATCGGGCGCTTCGCCTACGCGCGGGTGCACCATGGGCTGTTCGGCCACCGCGAGTCACTCGTCGAAGTGTCCGCGCGCGCCGACGAGAGCCGCAGCGCGCTGCACGCCGCGCTGCGCGCGGCCCCGGGCGTCGAAGCGTGTGTGCGCGAGTTCGAGTCATACGCGCTCGCGCGCAGCTCGAACGCGCTCGGTCAGCTGCGTCGCGCGTGCGTCCTGGGTCACCGCACGCGAGTGACTTCCCGCCGCGCGCTGCGGCTGTTGCGCAAGAGCCCGCCCGGCGCGCTCGCGGTCCCGCCCGAGACGGTGGCGCGCGCGCTGCGCCGCCACCTCGCGCTGGTGCGGCGAGTCGCCGAGCCGCTGTCACTCGTCCGGCGCGAAGTTCCGCGAGGCGCGCTCCCGCTGCGTCGACTGTCACTCGCGCGACGACGCGCACCAGGGGCGGCTCGGGACCGACTGCGCCCACTGTCACGAGGAGAGCGCCTGGCGCAAGACCGAGTTCGACCACGGCAAGACGCGCTTCCCGCTCGACGGGAAGCACGCCGACGTCGCCTGCGCCTCGTGTCACGCCGGCGAGCGCTATCAGGGAACGCCTCGTGACTGCGCGAGCTGTCACGTGCTCGACGACGCGCACAAAGGCCGGTTCGGAAAGAGCTGCCAGACGTGTCACTCGAGCTCGGGTTGGAAGACCGTGCGCTTCGACCACGCGCGAGACGCGCACTGGGCGCTGACCGGCGCGCACGCCAAGGCCGCGTGTCAGTCCTGTCACCGCGGCGCGCTCTACGAAGAGAAGCTCGGCAAGGACTGTCTCTCGTGTCACCGCGCCGACGACGTGCACGAGGGCCGCAACGGCGCGCGCTGCGAGAGCTGTCACTCGACGGCGGCCTGGAAGACCGTGCGCTTCGATCACGGGCGCGACACGAAGTTCCCGCTGCGAGAGGCCCACGCGAAGCTAGCGTGCGAGGCGTGTCACACGGGGCCGGTGCACGAGCAGACACTCGGCATGGCCTGCGCCGACTGTCACGGGAAGACCGATCCGCACCGCGGGCAGCTCGGGACCGACTGCGCGCGGTGTCACTCCGAGAGCTCGTGGCGCGCGCACGTGCGCTTCGACCACGACCTGGCGCGCTTCCCGCTGCTCGGCATGCACGCGACGGTGGCGTGCGAGGAGTGTCACGCGAGCCGCGCCTTCCACGACACGAAGCGCGAGTGTCTGGCGTGTCACGCGAAGCGCGACGTGCACGAGCGCAAGCTCGGGCCGAGCTGCGCCGCGTGTCACACGCCCAACGGTTGGGCGCTCTGGAAGTTCGACCACGCGGCGCAGACGAGCTTCGCGCTGCACGGCGCGCACGAGTCCGTCGCCTGCGAGCGCTGCCACCGCACGCCCGTCGCGGACTTCATCACCTTGCCCGCCGACTGCAACGGGTGTCACTCGGCCGACGACGTGCACCGCGGCGGCTTCGGGTCGAATTGCGCGAAGTGTCACGGCGAGACGGCGTGGAAGGACCTGAAGATCGCGCGCTGAGCGCGAGTCACTCGAGCAGGGCGGCGACGTCTTCGTGGTGCGCAGCGCGCGCCAGGTCCGCGGCGGTCCGGCCCGCGGGGTCTCCGAGTCCCGCGTCGGCGCTGCGCGATAGGAGCGCGGTCACGGCCTCGCGGTTCCCCGCGGCTGCCGCGAGCATGAGCGCGGTCTTGCGCCCCGCGCCGCGCGCGTCGATCTCCGCCTTCGCGTCGAGCAGGACGGAGACGAGCGCCGAGTGACCGCGCCCGGCGGCGATCATGAGCGCGGTGTTTCCGTCGCGCGTGCGCGCGTCGACCTCGGCGCCCGCGCCGAGGAGGGCGCGCGCGCCGGCGACCGACCCGGCACTCGCGGCGCGCGTGAGCGGCGGCGCGCCGTCGGCGCACGGCGTGCGCGCCGACGCCCCGCGCGCGAGCAGGAGCGTGACCACTCCGTCCGCGTCCGAGCGCAGCGCGAGACACAACGGAGTGTCGCCTGCCTCGCCGCGGACCTCGGCGCTCGCGCCGGCGTGCTGCAGGCGCCGGTGACCATCGAGTGGTCGAAGCGCGCCGGGGTCCAGGCCGTGGTCGAGTGACAGTCACTGCACGCCGCGGTGGTCGGCACGTGATTCGCGGGCTTGCCGGTGGCGCGCGAGCCGTTGTGACACGTGCTGCACGCGCCGGTGACCAGCGAGTGATCGAAGCGCGCGGGGGTCCACGCCGTCGAGGTGTGGCAGATTCGCCGGGCGGCCGGTGAGTGCGCGCGAGCCGGCGCCGCCATGACACGCGACGCAGGTTCGCGGCGTGCTCGCCATCTCGCCCGACACGTGACAGCTTTCGCAGCTCACGCGACCATGGGCGCCGGTGAGTGGGAAACGCGTGCGCGCATGATCGAAGCCCGGCGGTTCGGTCGCCGCGCGCGCCTCGAGCCCGAGGTCGACCGCCACGCACAGGGCGAGCGACAAGAGCGCGACGATCGCCGGCAACCGTCCGCCGCGCGCCGCGGCTCTGCGCTGCGGTACAGGCACGTTTCCCCACCCGCGAGTCGGCGGGCCCGGCGCGCTCCTGCGTGCGCGCCCGCACTGTCAGAATACGGTCGGCGCGCGCACGAAATTTGTGGGGACGATCACTGTGACGAAGAGTCGCCCTACACCGAAATGCGTCACTTCGAGGAGTGAAATCTAATGCGACGACGAGTCACAGCGAGCGCGAGCGCGACGACGCGCAGGCGATGCGCATGAGCGCCGTGCGCGCGTGGCTCGCGCCGCTCGCGGCGACGGCGGTGGCGCTCGCCGTCGCCGGCGTGTGGCTCGCGCTGCTCGGCGCGGATCCGCTGCGCGCGCTCGGGGCGCTCGCGGCCGGAGCGTTCGGCGACTCACTCGCGCTCGAGACCACCGCCGTACGCGCCGGCCCGCTGCTGCTCGTCGGGCTCGGGGTCGCGCTGTCGTTCCGCTGCGGGATCTGGAACATCGGCGGCGAAGGCCAGCTGCTCGGCGGCGCGCTGGCGGCGACGGCCGTAGTGACTCGCGTGCTGGGGCCCGAGCCTGGTGCGTTCGCGCTACCGCTCGCGCTGGTCGTCGGCGCCGCCGCGGGCGCGAGCTGGGCGGCGCTCGCCGCGCTGTTGCGGGTACACCGCGGAGTGTCGGAGGTGCTGTCTACGATCCTGCTGAACTTCATCGCGGCGCTCGGGGTGGCGTGGGCGGTGCACGGGCCGCTGCAGGAGGCGAGCGGCGCGTACCCGCAGAGCGACGCGTTTCCCGACGCGGCGCGCCTGGCGGTGCTGCCCGGACTGACTCGCGCGCACGTGGGGCTGTTGCTCGCGGCGGCGCTGCCGTTCGCGGTGTGGGCGCTGTTGTTCCGCTCGGCCGCGGGGCTGCGGCTGCGCGCGGTGGGTCTGTCGCCGGACGCGGCGCGCTACGCGGCCGTGTCTCCCGAGCGAGAGACCGTGCGCGTGCTGTTGATCTCGGGCGCGCTCGCGGGCCTGGCCGGAGCGCTCGAAGTGACTGGCGTGACTGGCCGGCTGTTCGAGAACCTCGCGGGCGGCTACGGCTTCACGGCCATCGCGGTCGCGCTGCTCGCGAGACTGCACCCGCTGGGCGTGCTGCCGTCCGCGGTGGTGTTCGCGGCGCTCGCGGCGGGCAGCGGCGCGATGCAGCGCGCCGCCGCGGTGCCGTCGGTCGCTGTGCAGGTGATCGAGGCGCTGGTGATCTTCTTCTCGGTCGGCTTCGCGCTGCCGCGGCGGAGTGACTCGTGATCGACGCGCCGACTCTCTTGCTGATCGCCTCCACCATCCGCTTCGCGACGCCGCTGGCGCTGGCCGCCATGGGCGAGCTCGTGGCCGAGCGCGCGGGTGTTCTGAACGTGGGCATCGAGGGCATGATGCTCGCGGGCGCGCTCGCGGCGTTCGAAGTGGGCTGCGCGACCGGGTCGGTCACTCTCGCGCTCGCCGCCGCCATCGCCGCCGCGTGCGCTCTCTCTCTTCTGTTCGCCGCGTTCGCGCTGTGGCGCCAGGCCGATCCGATCGTGTGCGGCACCGCGCTGAACATCCTGTCACTCGGCGCCACGGGGAGTCTCTTCCGGCTGCTGCACCCCGCGGGCGACGCGCTCGAGCGCGCGCCGCAGATGCCCGACGTCGCGGGTCTGAACGGCTTCACCTGGCTCACGTTGTGTCTCGTCGCAGCGGTGGCGCTGTTTCTCGCGCGCACGCGGCTGGGTCTGTCGGTCCGCGCGGTCGGCGAGCGCGCGGAAGCGGCCGACGCGCAGGGTATCTCGGTGCTGCGAGTCAGAGTCGGCGCGACCGTGTTCGGCGGCGCGTGCGCGGGGCTCGCGGGTGCGGCGCTCGTGCTGTGGCTCTCCGACGTGTTCGTCGAGGCCATGACGAGCGGCCGCGGCTTCATCGCGCTCTCGCTGGTCCTGTTCGGCGGCTACCGTGAGTGGCGCATCGTCGCGGGCGCGGTGCTGTTCGGCGCGGCGAGCGCGCTGCAGTTCCGGCTGCAAGCCGCGGGCTCGGCAGTGCCGTACACGCTGCTGCTGATGACTCCCTACGCGCTCACTCTGCTCGTGCTCGCGCTGTTCGCGGGGCGCTCGCGCGCGCCGGCCGACCTCGCGCGGCCGTTCCGCGCGCGCGAGTGAGCACGCGGCGGCGGAACTCGCGAATCACCGGCAGGCGGTCGAGCCAGGCCGAGGCGTCGGCGCGGAAGGCGTCGACGGGACTCACTGGACCCGCGAAGCCCGGCGGGATCTGACTCATCCACTCCGGCGGGTCGTCGAGCTCGAGATAGTGGTACTCCATGGCGGGCACCACGAGGTCGTCCGGCACGCTCACGTCGACCGTGCGCACGCCGTAACTCGACAGCTCGGTGGTGAGTGGCTGCGGGTAGCCGAGCCACACCAGGCGCGGCGCGGCGAAGAACAGATACTGCATGCGCCGGTTCTTCGAGAGGATGCGGTGGCGCGCCACGGGGCCCTCGTACAGGCGGCTTTGCGAATGAGTCACGTCGATGCGCCCGGCGGGCGAGAAGTCGGGCTCGTAGCCCGGCACGAACACGAGTGACTCGGGCACGTTGGGCTGCTCGAAACGCGCGATCTGCTTCCCGCCGTTCACCAGGTTGCGCGGGTTCCGCGCCGCGCGGCGCCGCGGGTCGGTGAAGTCGCGGTACGCGATCAGGCGGTTGTCCCCGCAGCGCCGCACGACCAGCGCGAGCGCGCGGCGGTCGGTGCGCACCTCTTCGGCGCGCTGCGTGAGTGACTCGACGGCCATCTGGATCTCGAGCGGCAGGTCGGTGGTGTGCTCGGCCGAGTACTCGTAGTTGCGGCCGTCCTCGCGCACGACCTTCAGGTCGCCCTTGCCGATCCAGTTCTCGTTGGCCGACTTCGCGAAGTGACTCGCGCAGCGCCACAGGAGCGACCCGTCCTTGTACAGGAAGCGTGCGTGCCAGGTGGTGCGCGCGCCCTCGCGCAGCGCGAGATACGAGACGAAGAAGCGCACGTCCGCGTTCTGTCTCACGTCGGCGACGTACCAGGCCGCGTCGAACAGCTCGAGCTTGTACCGGGGCGGGTACAGGCGCACGAGGCGCTGCGGGTCGCGGCGCGCCGTGCCCACTACCGACACCTGCTTCGCACCGTCGGTGAGCTCGAGAAACTCGCGGCGGACTTCTTCGGGAGTCAGCGCCGACGGCTCCACGCTCGGCACGATCCGCCGCTCGAGCGTCCGGCGCTTCACGCCGCGTACTCCGCGCGCGCGCGCTCGAGCCGGGCGAGTGAGTCGCGCAGACCGCCGACGCGGCTCCGCACGAGCCAACACGCGCGTTGCTCTTCGATCAGCTCGACGAGCTCTGCGCGGAGTGACTCGGGGCTCGGGCCCTCGCCCAGGCGCGCGTGCATGAGCCTGAACGCGCCGTGGCGCGCCAAGCCCGCCGCCTGAGCGAGCTCGCGCGCGACGATCGTGCCGCCGAACCCGCGCGGCGTCGCCCGCTCGAGCTCGGCGCGCGTCGCGTCCAGCTCGGCCACGATTCCGTCGAGCTTCGCGCGGTCGGTGCGGCCCCACGTCGGCTCGTACTTCTTGAACGGGCGCAGGAGCGCCATCGCGAGCGGGCTCGAGTTCAGCGCGCGGATGCCCGTGCGCGCGTACAGCCCGCCCAGGCGCGCGAGCGCGCCGCCGATGGTCCCGGTCGAGTCACGCACGACCAGCGCGTCGATCGCGCGCCACAAGTCGAGCTCGCCCTGCGAGTCACTCGACCAGGAGAGCGCGGCGGCGAGACACAACCCTGGCAGCGACACGGCGGGCGGCTGCAGGTGGCCCTGGTCGCCCCAGTCCGTGATCAGCAGACCGCGCGCGCCGAACCGCGCGGCGGCCTGCGCCGCGTCGCGCACGTTCGCGAGCGCGTTCGGCACGCGGCCCACGAGTGACAGCCAAGACGACGTGCCGGGACACACCGTGAAGGGAACCTTCGTGTCCACGTAGCGGCGCGCCTGCACCTCGAAGCCCTCGATCGAGTCGATGTCGGCGCCCACGTTGCGCAGCGCGGTCACGATGTTCGCGGGTATCTCGGCGAGCCGGGTCGGCGCCTCGTAGCCCCACGCCAGCGCGACGAGTCTCTCGCTCGGGAGGTCGGCGATCAGCTCGGGGTGTTGGCCGATGATGTCACCCCAGAACTGAACGGTGCGGCCCTCCTTCTGCAGCGGGCGCACCAGCCCGAGCAGATACTCGAGATACACGCGGCCCTTGCCCTCGCGCTCGCAGCGCGACTTCGACCTTCCGCGGCCCAGCTCGAACGGCTCGTCGAGACCGATGTTCACCTGGCGGCTCGCGAAGTTCGGCAAGAGCTCCGCGTAGAGTGAGTGCACGAGCGCGAGGCTCTCCGGCGTGGGCGCCACCGTGCTGCCCGGCCCCGCGCCCTCGGCCATCTCCGCGAGCGGCGCGTAGCGCGGGTGCTTGAGCCAGCGCTCCATGTGACCGAAGCCGTTCTGATTCGGCACGAGCTCGATGCCGCGCGCCGCGCACCACGCGTCGACCGTGCGTATCTCGTCGGCGGTGAACGGCGACGCGTCGCGCCACACGTCCTCGTGGTCGCGGTACGCAAAAGTGTGTTCCGTGTAGAGCTGGAACTGATTCACGCGCAGGAGCTCGAGCAGGTCGACGATCTCGCGCACCGTCTCCATGGTCGGCACGCGGTCGCGCGACACGTCGAGCATGTAGCCGCGCTCCGCGAGCTCGGGCCAGTCACGCAGCTCGAGACACGGGAGACTCACCGGCCGCTGCATCGCGATCTGCAGCAGCGCACTCACTCCCCAGTTGAGCCCGCGTGAGTCGCGCGCGGTGATCTCGACCCCCTCGGGCGCGATCGCGAGCGCGAAGCCCTCGGCGGGCAACGCAGAGCGCGTCTCCACCACGAGCGAGACACGCGCGCGCAGAGTCGCCGCGCGTTCGCGCGCGCGCGCGGCCGTCGCGTCGCTCGCGCCCACGAGCGCCACCGCGGGCGCGCCGCCCAGCGCGCACACGCCCGCGCGGAACGCGAGCTCGCGCGGGCGGGGCAGGAGATGCAGCTGACCTTTCATCCGACTGGCCTCATATACTCCGCGCGAAGGAGAAGATCATGAATGTGCCGCTTCGCAAAGCTTGGCTTCGGATCTTTCTCGGCGTGACCTGCGCGGCCATGTTCGCGCACGCGGCGCGCGCGGACGAGACCTGTCTCTCGCCCTTCCTGCCGAAGATCACCGGCCAAGAGGACTACGTGTACGTGTACACGTTGGGCGTCGACGGCCTGGGCGACGGCAACGACAAGCTCGTGACCATCGGCGCGAACTCGAAGCGGCCGGGCTACGGCAAAGTCGTGAGTCAGGCGTCGATGCCCGGCAGACACGAAGCGCACCACGGTGACTTCACCGACGACCGCCGCTTCCTGTGGTTGGGCGGCTTGGACACGAGCGAGATCTTCGTGTTCGACGTCGCGACCGAGCCGGGCAAGCCGAAGCTCGTGAAGACGATCAAGGACTTCGTGGCGAAGTCGGGCGGCGTGGTCGGCCCGCACACGTTCTACGCGCTGCCGGGAGTCATGCTGATCACCGGTCTCTCGAACGCGACCGATGGGGGCGGCAAGACCGGGATGGTCGAGTACTCGAACGCGGGTGACTACATCCGCACGATCTGGATGCCCGCCGCCGCGGAGTACGGCTACGACGCGCGCGTGAAGCCCGACCTGAATCGCATGCTGACTTCGTCGTTCACGGGCAAGAAGAACTACATGCGCCCGCTCGGTGACTTGATGGGCGACGCCGAGGCGATGAAGAAGTTCGGGAACACGATGGTCGTGTGGGACTTCCACGCGCGGAAGCCGCTGCAGACACTCCAGGTCCCGGGCGCGCCGCTCGAGATCCGCTGGGCACTGGACCCGAGACACTACTACGCGTTCACGAGCTCGGCGCTGACCGGGCGGCTGTGGGGGGTGTTTCGCAAGGAGGACGGCACGTTCGAGGCCGTGGACCTCGCGCCCATCGGCGATCCCGCGAAGCCGCCGCTGCCGGTCGACATCAGTCTCTCGTCCGACGACAAACACCTGTTCGTCGACAGCTTCGTCGACGGCAAGGTGCGCGTGTTCGACGTGAGTGACCCGCGCAAGCCCAAGGTGGTTCACGAGCAGGTGATCGGGAGGCAGCTGAACATGGTGAGTCAGAGCTGGGACGGGAAGCGCGTGTACTTCTCGAGCTCGCTGCTCGCGAACTGGGACAAGGGCGGCGCCGACGACGAGCAGTTCGTGAAGGCGTACGCGTGGAACGGGAAGTCACTCGCGCCGCTGTTCGCCGTGGACTTCAAGGCCGAGAAGCTCGGCCGCCCGCACCTCATGCGCTTCGGCCAAGAGGGCTTCTGGGCCGGCGCGAAGAGTCCGACCGCGGCGGGCGAGTGACTCGAGGGCTCGCGCTCGGGCTCCTGCTCGCGCTCTTCGAACCGCCCGCGCCCGGCAGCTACGAGCTGCCGGTGATCGGGCGCGTCGCCGAGCGCGAGCTCGTGGACTCGAGCGGCGCGCGTGTCTCGTTCCCGGCGCTCGATGCGGGGCAGGTCGCCGTGGTGGCGCTGATCTACCAGAGCTGTCACGAGGCGCAGGGCTGTCCGGCCTCGCTCGCGTTCCTGCGCGAGCTCGACCGGCGCCTGGCCGCGGACCCGGCGCGCGCGAAGCGGGTGCGGCTCGCGAGCGTGAGCTTCGATCCGAAGCACGACACGCCGGCGCGCCTGGCCGAGCTGCGCGGGCTGATGGCGCCGAAGACCGACTGGCGGTTCCTCGTGCCGGACGGGAACGAGTCACTCGTTGCGCTATTGCGCGACTTCGGCCAGGACGTGGTCGAGCTCGACGGCGGCGCGAAGCGGCACGTGATGAAGGTATATCTCGTCGACGCGGAGCGCCGCGTGCGGAACATCTACGCCGCGGGGTTTCTCGATCCGGATCTGGTGCTCGCGGACGTCGCGACGCTGACGGAGTGACTGCGGGGTCCGACTGACTCAGCTCCGCGTGCCCAGCAGCCGCTCGAACACGGCGCTGGCGGCCTCGACCTGGTCGATCGCGACCCATTCGTCGTGCGTGTGCGCCTGCGCGATCGAGCCCGGGCCGAACACGACGCCGGGCCAGCCGCGCGCGCTGAACTCGCCCGCGTCGGTGCCGAACGCGACTACGCCGGGCGCGGCTTCCAGGCCCGCGTCGCGCAGCGCGGCCTGCAGCGCGAGCACGGACGGATCGTCGTCGGGCGTCGCGAGCCCGGCTTTCTCGAGCGAGCACCACTCGACGCGCACGTCGGGGAGGTCGTGCTTGGCGAGCGCGCCCTCGAGCTCGGCGCGCACCGAGACGTCGTCTTCGCCCGGGAGGCAGCGGCGGTCGAGGAGCAGCCACGCGTCGTCGGGCACGATGTTCGCCGCGCTGCCGCCGCCGATGCGCCCGACCGAGAGAGTCGCGGCGCCCAGGTGCGGATCGGTCCGCGTGCCGAGCTCGGCCGCGAGCTCGTCGAGCGCGAGCAACGCGCGCGCGAGCGCAGTCACTGCGCTCTTTCCGCGCGACGGATCCGAGCTGTGACACGCCACGCCGCTCGCGCGCAGCTCCGCGTGGACGATGCCCTTGTGGCGAGTCACACAGCGCAGCTCGGTCGGCTCGGTCGCGATCACCCAGTCGGGCCGCGCGCTGCCCAAGTGAGTCAGTACGTCGCGCACGCCGATGCTGCCGAGCTCTTCGTCCGCCTCGCCCACCACGATCACGTTGCGGCGCAGGCGCTTGTGAGTCAGCACGCGCTCGAGCGCGGCGATCAGCGCCGCCATGCCGCTCTTCGTGTCACACGAGCCGCGGCCGTGGATGCGGCCGTCCGCCACACGCGGATCGAACGGATCGCCCGCGATGCCGTCGACGGGAACGGTGTCGAGGTGCGACGCGACGAGGATCGTCTCACCCGCGTCGGCGACGCGCGCTTCCGCCACCAGCGACGGGCGGTCGGGGTCGCCCACGAGCTGCGCGTCGAGCCCGAGCGCGCGCAATTGTGGGAGCAGATGCTCGGCGTAGCGCCGCTCGCCGGTGATCGCGGGGTCGAGGTCGTCGCGCCGCATCGGATTCACCGACGGGATGCGCACGTAGTCGCGCGTGTAGCGCACGGACGCGCTCTCTCTTCGGCCTGCCACGTCGACCTCCCGGCCGCGGATTCTAGGGCACGCGCGCGCGCTTGACTGTCTCGGGCGCGGCTCTAGCGATTCGCGCGGCCCGACGGACACGGGCCGAGTGAAGGAGGAAACTTCATGGCTTTGTATTTCCGCGATCCAGTGAACGCACTGTTCCGATTGCAGGAAGAGCTCGAGCGCGTGTTCCAGAACCCGCGCGGGCTGGACTTGGGTCTCTCCGGTCGGGGCGTGCATCCGCCCGTCAACGTGTTTCGTTCGGGCGACGACGTGGTGATTCGTCTCGAGGTTCCGGGCTTCGCGCCCGACAGTCTCTCGATCGAGAGTCGCGGCCAGACACTCTCGATCAGCGGCAAGCGCTCCGAAGGGGAGCAGGCCGCGCAGGGCGCGTATCACCGCCGCGAGCGTTTCGCGGGCGAGTTCTCGCGTTCGCTCCAGCTGCCGCGCGACGTCGATCCGTCGCAGGCGGCCGCGAGCTGCAAGCACGGCGTGCTGACCGTGCGCGTGCCGGCGCGCGCCGAGGCCAAGCCCCGGCAGATCGCCGTCAACGCTTCGTGACTCGACGAGTCACTGGAGCATGGAGGAGATTCGAATGACTACTGCTGAGCAGAACACGCGACCGGGGCGCACGTACGCGCCGAAGGTCGACATTCTCGAGACTGACTCCGGGCTGCGGCTGTGGGCCGAGCTGCCCGGCGTGGACGAGCGCTCGATCGAGGTCGAGGTCGTCGACGGCGTGCTCTCGATTCGCGGCCGCGTCGCGACGGGCGAGTACGAGTCGCTCGAGCCGCTCTACACCGAGTACGGCGTGGGTGACTTCGACGCGCGCTTCCGCTTGTCGAACGCGAGCGACGGCGCGCGCATCCAGGCGAAGCTCGCGAACGGCGTGCTCGAGCTCGAGCTGCCGAAGGTCGCGGCGGCGAAGCCGCGGCGCATCGAGATCGCGGCCTGAGTGAACAGGCCCGCGGATGAGTCAGTGACTCATCCGCGGGCTTGCACTTCCTTGAGATAGCGCGCGACTCCCGCTTCGACCGTGAGGAACGGAACGTCGCAGCCCGCTTCCCGCAGTTTCACGAGGCTGGCGCAGGTGTTGCTCTGATATCTCCCGCGCAGCACGTCGGGGAACGGCACGTACTCGATGCGCCCGCGCCCGTGGTGCGCGATGACGGCGCGCGCCACGTCGTTGAACGTCTGCGCGCGCCCCGTGCCGACGTTGTAGATCCCCGAGGCCTTCGGGTGATCGAGGAACCACAGGTTCACCGCGACCACGTCGCCCACGTACACGAAGTCGCGCTTCTGCTCGCCGGGCGCGAAACCGTCGGATGACTCGAACAAGCGTACGACGTCACCGTCGCGGAGCTGGAGGTGGTGCTTCCACGCGACGCTGGCCATGTCGCCCTTGTGTGACTCGCGGGGGCCGTACACGTTGAAGTATCTGAGCCCCACGACCTGACTCGTGAGCTTCCGCTGTCTCACCCAGCGGTCGAAGATCAGCTTCGACCAGCCGTACAGGTTGAGCGGGCGCTCGCACTCAGGATCCTCGCGGAACTCCGGGCCCATGCCGTACACCGCCGCGGACGACGCGTAGATGAACGGGATCTTGCCCTCGGCCGCGAACAGGCAGAGTGACTTCGACGCCTCGTAGTTGTCGGCGAGCATCACCTTGCCGTTCCACTCGGTGGTGTCGGAGCACGCTCCCTGGTGCAGCACGGCTTCGACCTTCGCGTCGAGCTTGCCCGCGGCGAGCTTCGCGAAGAAGGCGTCCTTGTCGAGATAGTCGGCGAACTCGCAGTCGACCAGGTTCGCGAACTTGCGGCCGTTGGTGAGGTCGTCGACGAGCAGTAAGTCGGTGCGGCCGCGCGCGTTCAGCGCGCGCACGAGATTGCCGCCGATGAAGCCCGCCGCGCCCGTGACCACGATCATGAGTGCTAAGCTGCCGCGCCGTGACGCTCGCCGCCACGCCTCTCGAGCTCGAAGCTTTCCGCACGAATGGCTATTTCGTGCGCGAGCGCGTCTTTCCCGCCAGGGAGCTCGAGACGCTGCGCGCGGCCGTCGAGCGCCTGCACGAGCGTGTACTCGTCGACTCACGCGCGCCGGCGGCCGCGGCGGTCGAGCGCATCGACGGCAAGCGCTACCAGGACGTGCTGGGCTCGTGCGTGAAGTGGGAATGGGACGACGCGCGTGCGGACGTGCGCTCGATGGAGCCGTTCCTGCATCTCGACGCGGACCTGGAGAAGCTCGCGGACGACCCGCGGCTCTGGGCGCCCGTCACCGAACTGTGTCGGGCCGAATCACTCGCGCTGTTCACCGACAAGCTGAACTTCAAGCGCCCCGGCGGCGCGCCGTTCCCGTGGCACCAGGACAGCCCGTACTTCGCGTTCGAGTGTCCGCACGTCGAGAGACTCGTGTCGGTGCAGGTGTATCTCGACGACGCGACGGCCGAGAACGGCTGTCTGTGGATGATCCCCGGCTCGCACCGCGGCGGCGTGCTACCGGGACTCACCGACCGCGGCGTGGTCGGCAAGCTGTACACCGACGTGGAGCGCCTGCTGGCCGAGTCACCGCGCGTGCCGCTCGTCGCGCCCGCGGGCTCGGCGATCTTCTTCCACGGCGACGTGGTGCACGGCTCCCAAGTGAATCGCTCGACTGCGAGCCGGCGCGCCTTCGTGCTGACGTACCAGCCCGCGGGTCACCCGCAGTTCCGGCGGCCCGGCGTTCGCGCGATCACTTCCTGACTCGGATCAGCCCTTCCTGAGTCACTGACGCGACGAGCTCGCCTTCGCGCGTGAAGACGCTGCCGCGGTTGAAGCCGCGCGCCCCCGCGGCCCGCGGGCTGTCCTGTGCGTAGAGCAGCCACTCGTCGGCGCGGAACGGCCGGTGGAACCACATCGAGTGATCGAGGCTCGCGGACTGCAGGTCGTCGTTCCACCACGAGATCGCGTGGGGCAGGGTGCTGGTGTCGAGGAGCGTCAAGTCACTCGCGTAGGCCAGCACGCACTGGTGGAGCGCCCGGTCGTCGGGGAGTGAGTCGACCGCGCGGAACCACACGTTCTGCACCGGCGGGCGCTTGTCGGGCTCGAACTCGTCGACGGGATCCACGGGCCGCACCTCGATCGGGCGCTCGCGCAGGAAGTACGCGTGCATCTTCTCGGGCAGCCGGTGCGCGACGCGCCGGCGCAGCTCGGTCTCGTTCGCGAGTGACTCGGGCGGAGTCACCTTCGGCATCTCGAGCTGGTGCTCGAGCCCGGGCTCGTCCTTCTGAAACGACGCCTGCATGTTGAAGATCGCGCGCCCGTGCTGGATCGCGACGACGCGCCGCGTGGTGAAGCTCGTCCCGTCGCGAATGCGGTCGACGTCATACAGGATCGGCACCGCCGGGTCACCCGGCCGCAGGAACGAGTGGAACGAGTGAGCGAACCGCCCCTCGACGGTGCGTCCGGCGGCGACCAGCGCCTGACCGACGACCTGCCCGCCGAACACGCGCTGCCACCCGTCCTTCGGGCTGCGCCCGCGGAAGAGATTCACCTCGATGGGCTCGAGGTCGAGCAGCGCGATCAGGTTCTGGAGGACCGGCTGCATCTGCACACAGGTGCAATAAATCGCCGCGGAGGGAAACGCCGCGGGGTCAGTGCGGACTCTGGTGTGCTCCGCTCGCAGACAACGACATCACGAGCATCGAGTCCATGAACGCTCGCGCGCGAGCCCCGTCGGGAATCACCACGCGAAAGCGGTAGACCCCCGCCGCGTCGAAGACACTGACGATCGCGCCGGTGCGCCAGGCTGAGGCCTTCATCTCCCCCAAACTGTCGAAGTAGAACGTCGTCGTCCGATTGATCTGGATCTTCTGGAAGACGAGATGGGTCCTCGCCTCTTGTGTGTCGAACGTGAGTTTCTCTGGCGACACCACGACATTTGCCGCGCTGTACTCGGGTGGCTGGTCGCTAAGGCATCGGACGATTGTCCGGCGAGCCTCCTCGGGGCCGAGAGACGCGGTAGGCGTGTGCCACTGAGATCCCGATGCGCACGCGCACCATGCCACTACGTAGGCGATGACATGGATCGTGCGCATGCGCGTATTCACCGCTCCTCCGACTCCGTCGAGAATAACAGGTGGTTCGGAGCATGCGGCGGACCCTGTGAATGACAAGGCAGCAAGCCGCGCGCGAAGCGCAGGCGCGCAGCGAGGCGAAGCCGAGCGAAGAGCCGTAGGCCGCGGCCGCCCGCGGCCGTACACGGCTAAGGCTGGAGGTGGACTGTAAGCCGGGTCCTGTCCGAGTGACTCCTTGCGAAGTCACCCGCGAGGATCATTCGTCTAGGCCCGCCGTTGCCGGCGGGCTCGAGCGCTCAGACCCGAACGGTGTCACCGAAGTGAGTCGAGCGGGCCGCTCTCGTCGCCGTTCCTATTCGAGCTTGCTCCAGGAGGGGTTTGCCTCGCCGCCGGTCACCCGGACGGCGCGTGAGCTCTTACCTCACGATTTCACCCTTGCCGCTACACACCGAAGTGTGCAGGTAGGCGGTGTGATTTCTGTTGCACTTTCCCTGAGGTCACCCTCGGTGGCCGTTAGCCACCTCCCTGCCCTGTGGAGCCCGGACTTTCCTCTCCTTCGCCGGAGCGAAGCAGCGATCCTCCGTCCACCTCCAGCGCCCGGAGTATAGGCGCGGCTCACGCGGGCCGCGCGCGCCAGAGCCGCTGCATGGCGACGGCGAACAGGATCATCGAGAGACCCACGGCCACGAGCGCGAAGGGGAACAGCGCGGAGTCCTTGAACACCTCGACGGCCAGGTGACCCAGATAGGCGTGCACGCCGACCCCGCCGAACACCAGGAAAGTCACTCGCCGGCTCCACACGGCGAGCGCCAGGAAGCCGACGTTCAAGAGCGCGTAGAGCGCCTTGCCGAGCTCCGAGTCACTGTCCATGGAAGTGAGTGCGCCCCAGAAGGCGAGCATGCCGAACAGGAAGCACCAGAAGGCGAAGTCCTGCCGGCCGTCGCCCGGCCGCCGAGTCAGTCCGCGGTCCAACACGAAGCCGAAGGCGAGCGTCGCTAGCCCGACGGCCATGCTGACCCAACGGCGGCCGTCGAGTGAGTCCCACCACTCACCTCCGGCGTACGCCGCCAGGTCCATCGAGAAGAACCACAGCGAGAACGCGAGGGGCGCGGTCAGGAAGCCGAAGCGCACGAACCAGAGCGCGAAGCCCGCGGTGGCGACCGCCGCCAGCTCCATGACGATCCACGACGCGCGGATCCACGGGTAGTAGTCCTTGTATCTCCCTGGCTGACCGGCGGGCCACCAGCCCACCAAGTCCTCGATGCAGTAAGTCGCGAGCGGAGTGAGACACACGGCGACCGTGATCAGGAGCCCGCCGGCGACCGGCCAGCCTCTGCGCCGCAGAGTGACTCCCACCCAGGTCGCGACCGCGGCGTAGATCGCCACCACGACCAGCACGCCGCGCGAGCCGAGCGCCTCCCACTTGTCGCCGAGGAACCAGGCGCAGGCGGCGATCATGAGCAGCGCGCCGCCGTAGTAAAGGACCGAGACCCAGTTCAGGCCCTTCGTGCGCTCGAGCGGCGCGGGAGCCGACCGCCCGCCGCGGCGGACCCACTCGATCAACGCCTCGGCGTCCGCGCGGCTCACCACGCCTTCGGCCGCGGCGCGCAACAGGTCCGACTCGGAGAGGCTCGGCTGGTCACCCACGGGCTCGGTCATGGTGTCTCCCTGCGGATCCGTATCGGCCGGCGCGTCCCGATATATTGGCGCCGAAGGAGTCGAAATGCGCCGAATTCTGGGAGTCACAGCGCTGCTCATCGTCGCGGCCGTCTTCGCTTGTCGGGCGCTGCTGCCCGAGCGCTTCGCGGTGAACGCGCCGGTCGCTGGCACTCTGTTCGGCGCCGAGCCTCCGCCGCAGAGTGACCTCGAGAAACGCATCAAGCTGCCGCCGGGCTTCGCGTTCGGCGTCTTTGCCGAAGGACTCTCGAACGCGCGCTTCCTGCGCTTCACGTCGGCCGGCGACTTACTCGTGAGCTCGCCGCGCGAAGGCACGGTGTTCCTGCTGGAGCGCGACGCGAACGGCGACGGGCGCGCCGACGGCGTGCGCAAGCTCGTGACCGGCCTCGACCGTCCGCACGGGCTCGAGATCGCGGGTGACTGGCTGTACGTGGCCGAGGAAGGCGCGGTGAAGCGCGTGCGCCTCGACGCCGCGGGCCGAGTGACTCGGGGCGAGCCCGAGACCGTGCTGCCCGGCCTGCCCAAGGGCGGGAATCACTGGACCAAGTCGATCGGGCAGGGGCCCGACGGCTGGCTGTATGTCTCGATCGGCTCGACCTGCAACGTGTGTCTCGAAGAAGAGCCGCGGCGCGCCACGATGGGCCGCTTCAAAGAGGGCGCGGCTGACTACGAGACGATCGCGACCGGGCTCCGCAACTCGGTGGGCTTCGACTGGCGGCCCGCGGACGGCGCGCTGTATGCGACCGACAACGGCCGCGACTTACTCGGCGACGACATACCGCCCTGCGAGCTGAACAAGATCGAGCGGGGGAAGTTCTATGGCTGGCCGTTCGTGAACGGCGCGGGCGTGCCCGACCCGGACTTCGGCGCGCAGGACGGCGGCAAGTCCGCGTCCGCCGTGCCGCCCGCACACGCGTTCGGCGCGCATACCGCCCCGCTCGGCATGCGCTTCTACCGGGGTGACTCGTTCCCCGAGCGCTACCGCGGCCAGGCGTTCGTGGCGCTCCACGGCTCGTGGAACCGCACCACGAAGACCGGCTACAAGGTCGTGCTGCTGGAGTGGAAGCCCGACGGCTCGATCGCCGAGTCCGACTTCGTGAGCGGCTTCGAGGTCGACGACGACGTGATCGGCCGGCCGGTCGACGTGCTCGACGGCCCCGACGGCGCCCTCTACGTCTCGGACGACTTCACGGGCGCGGTCTACCGCATTCGCTGGGTCGGCTCGGAGTAGAATCGCGGGCCATGACGAGCGACGCGGCCCACGACGAGAGACTGCGCGCGGCCGGGATGACCATCGCCCTGCACGCGCGCGAGGCGCCCGAGAGACTCGCGATCCTGTCACCCGCGGGTGACTTGAGCTACGAGCAGCTGAACGCGGGCGCGAACCAGCTGGCGCGCGCGCTGCGCGCCCGCGGGCTGTCGCGAGGTGACTCGGTCGCGCTGCTCTGCTCGAACCGGCCCGAGTTCGCGGTGGCCTACGCCGCGGCTCTGCGCGCCGGCCTGCGACTCACTCCGCTGAACTGGCACCTGCAGCTCGACGAAGCGACCTACGTGGTCGAGAACTGCGAGGCGCGCGCGTTCATCGCGGACACGCGGTTCGCGCAGGTGGCCGCGGCGACCGCCGCGGCCTGCCCGAAGGTCTCTGTGCGGCTCGCGATCGGCGGCGCGATCCCCGGCTTCGAGTCGTTCGACGAGTCACTCGCCGGCGAGTCGGGCGCGGACATCCCCGACCCGGTGCTCGGCGGCACCATGCTCTACACGTCGGGCACGACGGGCCGGCCCAAGGGCGTACACAGAAAAGAGACACCCGCGCCGAGCGGCGTCGCGAAGCTCACCGCGCAGGCGTGCGGCTATCAGCCGGCGAACGACCGGTCACTCTGCATCGGTCCGCTGTATCACGCGGCTCCGCTCGCGTTCAATCTCGCCGGGCCGCTGGCATCGGGGCTGGGCGTCGTGCTGATGGAGAAGTTCGACGCGGAAGACACTCTGCGGCAGGTCGAGCGCAGCCGAGTCACTCACACCCACATGGTGGCGACCATGTTCCACCGCCTGCTCGCGCTGCCCGGCGACGTGAAGAAGAAGTACGACCTGTCGTCGCTGCGAGTCATTCTGCACGGCGCCGCGCCCACGCCGCCGCACGTGAAGAAGGCGATGATGGACTGGCTCGGGCCGATCCTGCACGAATACTACGCGGCCACGGAAGGCGGCGGCACGTTCATCTTCGCCGAGGAGTGGCTGAAGAAGCCCGGCAGCGTCGGCAAGCCGGCCGACCAAGGCACGCTCGAGATACGCGACGACTCGGGGCGCGAAGTCCCGCGCGGCACCGTCGGCACCGTCTGGTTCCACGCGCCCGCGAAGGGCCGCTTCGAGTACTGGAAGGACTCACAGAAGACTCAGTCTTCGTACGACGGTGACTGGTTCACCATGCGCGACATGGGCTACCAGGACGACGACGGCTACGTGTTCCTCACGGGCCGCACCGCGGAGCTGATCATCTCGGGCGGCGTGAACATCTACCCGGCCGAGATCGACGCCGTGCTGCTGATGCACCCAGCCGTGCAGGACGCCGCGGCCGTGGGCGTGCCGAACGAGGAGTTCGGCGAAGAAGTGAAGGCCGTCGTGCAGCTGCGCGAAGGGGTGAGTCCCTCCGAGTCACTTCGCCGCGAGCTGCTGACTCACTGCCGCGAGCGCCTGGCGCACTTCAAGTGCCCGCGCACGATCGACTTCGACGACAACCTGCCGCGCAGCGACGCGGGCAAGGTGCAGCGCCGTCTGATCCGCGACCGCTACTGGCAAGCGCTCGGCCGCCAGATCTGAGGAGCGCATGAAGCGGATCGCGAGTCTCTTGCTGGCGATCGCCGCCGTGGCGGCCGTCGCGCGCGCCGCGCCGCCGCCGGACGACGTCTGGACGATCGTGCAATGCGGCTCGGCGCTCGTGACTCCCGGCCAGGCGGCGCGCGGCGAGACGACGCTCGTGATTCACGAGGGCGAGATACGCGAGGTTCTGAACGGCATCGTCGCGCCCGAGCAAGTCATGGCCGGCAAGAGCGGCAAGCCCGAGCTCGTCGATCTGCGAGACAAGTTCGTGCTGCCCGGCCTCGTCGACCTGCACGTGCACCTGACGGCCGAATACACGGCCGACGTGCGGCTGCGGCGAGTCACTGAGGACGAGGCCGAGGTCGCGCTGCGCGGCGCGCAGTTCGCGAAGCGAACGCTCGAGGCCGGCTTCACCACGGTGCGCGACCTGGGCGGGAGCACCGCGGTGTTCGCGTTGCGCGACGCGATCGCGAACGGAGTGATTCCCGGCCCGCGCATGTTCGTCGCGGGCGCGGGACTCACCATCACGGGCGGCCACGGCGACCGCACGAGCGGCTACCGCGAGGACCTGTTCGATCCGCCCGGTCCCTATCAGGGAGTGGCCGACGGCCCATACGCGGCGCGCGCCGCCGTCCGCGTGCAAGTGAAGAACGGTGCGGACTGGATCAAGGTCCACGCGACGGGCGGCGTGCTCGACGTGGTCGCGTCGGGCACCGACCAGCAGTTCAAGGACGACGAGCTCGCGGAGCTCGTCTCGACCGCGCACATGCTCGGGCGCAAGGTCGCCGCGCACGCGCACGGCGCGCGCGGACTCAACGCGGCGCTGCGTGCGGGCGTCGACACGATCGAGCACGGCACGTTCCTCGACGCGGAGTCACTCGAGCTGTTCAAGAAGAACGGCGCCTGGTACGTGCCGACGATCATCGCGGGCAAGACCGTCGAGGAGCGCGCGAAGCAGCCCGGCTTCTTCCCGCCGCCGGTCGCCGAGAAGGCGCGCCTCGTCGGCCCGCAGATACAAGACGCGTTTCGCCGTGCGCTGGCCGGCGGAGTCAGAGTCGCGTTCGGCACCGACGCGGGCGTGTATCCGCACGGCGAGAACGCGCGTGAGTTCCAGTACATGGTGGAAGCCGGAATGACTCCGACTCAGGCGATCGAGTCCGCGACGAAGAACGGGGCGATCGTGCTCGGCATCGAGCGCGAGATCGGGTCACTCGAAGTCGGCAAGCGCGCGGACCTGATCGCCACCAAGCGCAATCCGCTCGTGGATGTGATGGAGCTGACTCGCGTCGTGTTCGTCATGCGCGGCGGGACTGTGTACCGTCGCGAGTGAGGTAACACCGAGTGATCGTCGCCTGTCTCGACTTGGAGGGCGTGCTCGTCCCCGAAATCTGGATCAACGTCGCCGAACTCATGGGCATCGCCGAGCTGCGCCGCACCACGCGCGACGAGCCCGACTACGACAAGCTCATGCGCGGGCGGCTCGCGATCCTCGATCGCCACAAGCTCGGCATCGGCGACATACAAGCGGTGATCGCGGGGCTCGAGCCGCTGCCCGGCGCGCTCGAGTTCGTGGCGTGGCTCCGCGCGCGCTTCCAGGTGCTGATCCTCTCCGACACGTTCTATCCGTTCGCGAAGCCGCTGATGGAGAAGCTCGGTCACCCCACACTTTTTGCGCACGACCTCGAGATCGAGGCGTCGGGGCGCATCGCGAACTACCGGCTGCGGCTGCCCGACCAGAAGCGCGCGTCGGTCGAGCGCCTGCACGACCTGCGCTTCCGCGTGATCGCGGCGGGCGACAGCTACAACGACACGAGCATGTTGCTCGCCGCCGACGCGGGCATCCTGTTTCGTCCGCCGCCGAACGTGATCGCCGAGTTCCCGCAGTTCCCGGTGACACGCGAGTACCGAGAGCTCGAAGCGGAGTTCGCGAAAGCCGCCGAGCGAATTGCGACCGCGAAGAAGTAGCCCCTATACTGCGCGCCGCCCGAGGAGGAGCCCCCCGATGAGCGAAGCCGCGCTCGTGCGCCAGTCCGGATCACTCATTCGCAAGCGCAAGGACGGCACGCTCGAGGTTCCCGACAACCCGACGATCGCGTTCGTCGAGGGTGACGGCACCGGCCGCGACATCTGGAAGGCGTCGGTGCGCGTGTTCGACGCCGCGGTGGCGAAGGCGTATCACGGCAAGCGCAAGATCGCGTGGCACGAAGTGCTCGCGGGCGAGAAGGCCTTCAAGGCCACGAAGAACTGGCTGCCCGACGAGACCGTGGACATGTTCCGCAAGTGTCTCGTGGGAATCAAAGGCCCACTCACTACGCCGATCGGCGGTGGGATTCGCAGCCTGAACGTCGCGCTGCGCCAGATACTCGACCTGTACGTGTGTCTGCGCCCCGTGCGCTGGTACGAAGGCGTGCCGAGCCCCGTGAAACACCCCGAGCTCGTCGACATGGTGATCTTCCGCGAGAACACCGAGGACATCTACGCGGGCATCGAGTGGAAGGCCAACTCACCCGAGGCCAAGAAGGTCATCGCCTTCCTGCAGAAGCAGATGAAGGTGAAGACGATCCGCTTCCCCGCGACCAGCGGCATCGGCGTGAAGCCGGTGAGTCGGCAGGGCACCGAGAGACTCGTGCGCGCCGCGCTCGACTACGCGATCGAGCACAAGCGGAAGTCAGTCACTCTGGTGCACAAGGGCAACATCATGAAGTACACCGAGGGCGCGTTCCGCGACTGGGGGTACAAGCTGGTCAAGAAGGAATACAAGGGCCGCGCGATCGGCTGGGACGACTGCAACGGCAAGCCGCCCGACGGCCAGATACTCGTGAAGGACTCGATCGCCGACATCACGCTGCAGCAGGTGCTGACTCGCCCCGACGAGTTCGACGTGATCGCGACCATGAACCTGAACGGCGACTATCTGAGTGACGCGCTCGCCGCGCAGGTCGGCGGCATCGGCATCGCGCCCGGCGCGAACATCAACTACAAGACCGGTCACGGCATCTTCGAGGCGACGCACGGCACGGCCCCGAAGTACGCCGACCAGGACAAGGTGAACCCGAGCTCTGTGATCCTGTCGGGCGTGATGATGCTCGACCACCTGGGCTGGGGCGAAGCGGCGCGCATGATCGACCGCGGCATCTCGCGTTCGATCGCGCAGAAGAAAGTGACTTACGACTTCCACCGACTGATGGACGGTGCCACGCTCCTGAAATGCTCGGAGTTCGGCGACGCCATCATCGAGAACATGGAGTGACTCCGTGAAGCGACCGAAGATCTCGCTGATCGGCGCGGGTCAGATCGGCGGCGTGCAGGCGCAGCTGATCGCGCAGCGCCGCCTCGGCGACGTGGTGTTGTACGACGTGGTCGAGGGTGTGCCGCAGGGCAAGGCGCTCGACATCTGTCACGCGCTGTCCGGCTGGGGCTCCGACGTGAAAGTGACCGGCACGAACGACTACAAGGACACGGCCGGCAGTGACTTGTACATCGTGACCGCCGGCCTGCCGCGCAAGCCCGGCATGAGCCGCGACGACTTGCTCAGCGTGAACCTCGGCATCATCAAGACGGTCGCCGCGGGGATCAAGGAGCACTCGCCGAACGCGGTCGTGATCGTCGTGAGTAACCCGCTCGACGTCATGGTGCTGGCCATGCAGAAGCTCACGGGCTTTCCGACCAAGCGCGTGTTCGGACAGTCGGGCGTGCTCGACTCCTCGCGCTTCCGGTTCTTCGTCGCCAAGCACCTGGGTGTCTCGGTGCGCGACGTACACGCGGTGGTGTTGGGCGGTCACGGCGACACCATGGTCCCGCTGCCGAGATACTGCAGCGTCGGCGGCGTGCCGCTGCGCAAGCTCATGGACGACGCGACCATCGCCAAGATCGCCAAGCGCACGCAAGACGCGGGCGGCGAAGTCGTGGCGCTGCTCAAGACCGGGTCGGCCTTCGTGTCTCCGGCCGAGGCCTCGATCCAAATGGCCGAGTCGGTGCTCGGCGACCAGAAGCGCGTGCTGCCCTGCGCCGCGTATCTCGACGGCGAGTACGGTCACAAGGGTTTCTACTTCAGCGTGCCCGTCGTGATCGGCTCGAGCGGAGTCGAGAAAGTGCTCGAGCTCGAGCTCGACCGCGACGAGCAGGCGCTGCTCGACAAGAGCGCCGAAGCGGTGAAGTCACTCGTCGCCGCGGCGAAGCTGTAGAGCGACGCCATGAACGTTCACGAGTATCAGGCGAAGTCACTGCTGCGCGAGTACGGGATCGAGGTCCCGCCCGGTCGCATGGTCACGACGGCGGCCGAAGCCGAGCAGGCGGCGAACGACATCGGCGGCACCGTCGTCGTGAAGGCGCAGGTGCACGCGGGCGGCCGCGGCAAGGGCGGCGGCATCAAGGTCGTGAAGACGCCGGAGCAAGCGCGGCAGACGGCGCAGGACATGCTCGGCATGCGGCTGGTCACGAAGCAGACCGGCACCGAGGGCAAGATCGTGCGCAGGCTGTACGTCGAGGCGGGCTCGAAGATCGAGGGCGAGCTCTATCTCGCGATCCTCATCGACCGCGCGACTCAGAACGTCGCGATCCTGGGCTCGACCGCGGGCGGCATGGACATCGAGGAGGTCGCGCACGCGACGCCGGAGAAGATCCTCACCGTGCAGATCGATCCGCTGGTCGGCGTGTGTGACTTCCAGGCGCGCAATCTCGGCATCGAGCTGGGACTCACAGGCAAGCGCAATGACTCGTTCGTGTCACTCGTGAAAGGCCTGTACCGGCTGTTCATGGACAAGGACGTGTCACTCGCGGAAGTGAACCCGCTGGTGATCTCGGGCGAGGCGGTGATTCCGCTCGACTGCAAGTTGAACTTCGATTCCAACGCGCTGTACCGGCACAAGGACATCACGGCGCTGCGCGACCCCGACGAAGAGGACCCGCGCGAGGCCGAGGCGGCGAAGTACGACCTGAACTGGGTGTCACTCGACGGGAACATCGGCTGCATGGTGAACGGCGCCGGTCTCGCGATGGCCACCATGGACGTGATTCAGTACGCCGGCGGCAAGCCCGCGAACTTTCTCGATCTGGGCGGCGGCGCGGACGCCGAGAGAGTCGCGCACGCGTTCCGACTCATCCTCGCGGACAAGAACGTGAAGGGCATCTTCGTGAACATCTTCGGCGGCATCGTGCTGTGCGACAAAGTCGCCGAGGGCATCATCGGCGCCGCGAAGACCGTGGGCGTGAAGGTGCCGCTGGTCGTGCGGCTCGACGGCACCAACGCCGAGAAGGGCCGTCAGATGCTCGCGGGCTCGGGGCTGGGAATCACTCCCGCCGACGGCATGAAGGACGGCGCCGAGAAGATCGTCGCCGCGGTGAGTCGATGAGCATCCTGGTCAGCGCCGACACCAAGCTGATCGTGCAGGGCATGGGCAAGACCGGCCAGCTGCACACGAACCTGTCACTCGAGTTCGGCACGAAGGTCGTGGGCGGAGTGACTCCCGGCCGCGGCGGCAGCGAAGCGTGCGGACTGCCCGTGTACGACACCTGCCGCGAGGCGGTGAAGGAGACCGGCGCGAACGCGTCGGTGGTGTTCGTGCCCGCGCCCGGCGCGGCCGACGCGATCCTCGAAGCGGCCGACGCTGGTATCTCGGTGATCTGCGCGATCACCGAGGGCATCCCGGTGCGCGACATGCTGCGCGTGCGCGCGGCGTTGCGCGGCTGGAGCGGGCGGCTGATCGGCCCGAACTGCCCGGGTCTGCTCGATCCGGGCCTCCGGGTCCGCATCGGGATCGCGCCTTACTCGATCTTCAAGCCGGGCTCGGTCGGCGTAGTGAGTCGCTCGGGTACGCTGACTTACGAGGGAGTGCACCAGCTGAGTCGCCTCGGTATCGGCCAGACGACCTGCGTGGGCATCGGCGGCGATCCGATTCCGGGCACGAGCTTCGTCGACACACTCCGGCTGTTCCAGGCCGACAAGGCGACCAAGGCGGTCGTGATGATCGGCGAGATCGGCGGCAGCGCCGAGGAAGAGGCCGCCGAATTCGTCGCCTCCGAGATGAACAAGCCCGTCGTAGCCTTCATCGCGGGAGTCACTGCGCCGGCCGGCAAACGCATGGGTCACGCGGGCGCGATCATCTCGGGCGGAAAGGGCACGGCCGAGGGCAAGCGCAAGGCGCTCGAGAAGGCGGGCATTCCCGTCGTGCCGTCGCCGGCATTGATCGGCGAGACACTCGCGCAAGCCGCACCCAACGTGCGCTAGTGAGTCTCCTCGTCGTCGGCTCCGTCGCGCTCGACGACATCGAAGCGCCCGCGGGCAGCGCGAAGTCCGTGCTCGGCGGCGCGGCGAGTTACTTCGGCGTGGCCGCGAGCTTCTTCGTGCCGGTGCGCGTGGTCGCGGTGGTGGGCGAGGACTTCCCCGAGGAGCACGTGAAGTTCCTGGCCTCGAAGGGCCTGGACCTCGCGGGGCTGGAGCGCGTGCCGGGCCGCACGTTCCGCTGGGGCGGGCGCTACCGCCAGTCACTCAACGAGCGAGACACTCTGTTCACCGAGCTCGGCGTGTTCGAGCAGTTCGACCCGAAGCTCCCGCCCGCATACCGCGATTCGGAGTGGGTGTTCCTCGCGAACATCCAGCCGACCTTGCAGCGCAACGTGCTGCTCCAGACCAATCCGCGCTTCTCCGCCATGGACACCATGAACTTCTGGATCACCGGTGCGCGCGACGAGCTCGCGAAGACACTCGCCGTCGTGAAGGGCCTGGTGATCAACGACGAAGAGGCGCGCCAGCTGACGGGTGAGTCGAACCTGGTGCTCGCGGCCGACGCGATCCGCGCGCTCGGCCCCACGACCGTGATCGTGAAACGCGGCGAGCACGGCGCGTTGCTCTTCGACGACGACGGCGTGTTCGCCGCGCCCGCCTTCCCGCTGCGCGAGGTGCGCGATCCCACCGGCGCGGGCGACACCTTCGCCGGCGGACTCATGGGCGCCCTAGCGAGTCACGGCGCCGTCACGCCCGACTCACTGCGCCGCGCGATGATCTACGGGTCCGTGCTCGCCAGCTTCTGCGTCGAGCGCTTCGGCCTCGACCGCCTGCGCGACCTGACACGCGCGGACATCGACGCCAGGTTCGCCGAGTTCAAGCGACTCACTTCCTTCTGAGCGGGTTACCGCGCGTGGGCGGCCACGCGCGCCCGCCTACGCTCGGCGTAGCCGTGCGGAGCGTGGGTTGGCCGCGGCCGCCCGCGGCCAGGCCCCACTAAGACGCGCAGCTAAGGGGCCCAGATCCCTCAAGCACGGCGGTTTTCGTCCCGATAGGCCGGGCATGTTCGCGAAGTCCGACGGCCCGACCGCTCTGCGCGCGGAGTTGGTTCGCGCGCTCGCATTCTCGGAGGGCAAGGTCGAGCAGCCGGGCGACGGCGAGACACTCGTCGAGTCAGTGGCGGCGCTGGCCGCCGTCTGGAACGGCCGCAAGGGTTACGTGGCGCTGCTCGTGCGCTCCGTGTCACCGCCGAAGCTGGACCGCTGGGTGAGCGAGGCCGCGATCACTTCGCCCGAAGCGCTCGACGCCGCGACCGACGAAGCGATGGCCTTCGCCGAGTCACTCGGCTTCACGATGGACGAGCGCACGTTCGCTCAGCTGGCCGAGGCCGAGCGCGGCGCGCGCATGGACCGCTGGAACAAGCTGCGAAAGCTGCGCAAGGCCAGCGCCCCGCGAGTCACCGAGAACGCGAACGGGGGAGACACCGCCGAGTTCGCGGTGCCCGACCCGCCGGTGCCGCCGGTCACGAACGCCTTCATGCCGTCCGGGCGAGAGATCGACCTGGACGAGCTCTCCGTTCCCGCCCCCCCGCCGATTCCCGAAATCGAAATGTCCGACGCCGACGTGGTCGACCAGCCGGCCGACCCCGAAGCCGAGACGAGTCTCTTGCCGCACTCGCAGGGCAGCGCCGTGCTGGGACGCATCTCCCTGGTGCGCCGCGACGGCGCCGACGCGCGTCGGCTCGAGCAGATCGCCCGGCTCTTGGCATTTTTCTAAGGGGAAAGGCGCCAGACAGGCGCCGTTCATCTGGAGGGGTAATGAACAAGCTCCACTCACTCATGGTCGCGCTGGTGGCAGTCACTCTGGCGAGCGGCTGCGCCTCGCTCTCACAGCGCGAGCTCTTGCTCGCGGACCAACACCGCGATCTCGCGGCCACGAAGCTCGCGCTCGGCGAGCCCGAGGTCGCGATCGGCGAGTACCGCAAGGCCATCGAGATCAACCCGAAGGACTCCGAGAGTCACTTGGGGCTCGCGGAGGCCTACCGCGCGAAGGGTCTGTACTCCGACGCGGAGCGCGAGATACAGGAAGCGCTGCGCCTCGACCCGACTCACCAGGACGCGCGGCTCGCGCTGGGCGTCGTGTACCTGCAGCAGGAGCGCTGGACCGACGCGGCCGCCGAGTTCCAGACCCTGGTCGCCGATCCGAGCTTCATTCGACCCGCGCGCGCTCTTGTAAACCTGGGCTGGGCTCACTACAAATCGGGCGACCTCGATCAGGCGCAGGCGACGTTCGAGCGCGCGCTCAAGCTCGAGAAGCAGAACTACACGGCACATCTCGATCTGGGCATCGTGCTGTACGACAAGGGCGACCTCGTCGAGGCGATCAATCACTTCGAAGAGTGTGTCAGCATCATCGCGGAGCGACCGGCGCCGGTCTTCGGGGGAGCGGAGGCCGAAGCGCGATTTCGAATGGCGCGGGCCTATGTGAGGTTGAATCAGCGTGAGCGCGCGGTGGATGCGCTGCGCGTCGCGGTGGAGCGAGGGGGCCAGAGCGAGTGGGCGCGGAAGTCGAGCGACTATCTGAAGGTCCTGCAGTAAGCGGCGGCTCGTTCGGAGGTTGGTACCGGCGCCAGCGAGAGCTGCGCGGTATCTCGCTTTTCTACGTCGCCGCCCGCACCAAGCTCTCGCCCGAGCGCGTGCGAGAGATCGAAGAGAACGCCGCTCTCGGCGCCGACGGCGTGGGCCGCGCCACGGCGCGCGCGCTGGCTCACGCGATCGGCGCGGATCCCGACGAAGCCGCGGCCATCCTCGGCAATGCGCCCGCCGCGCGTGCCGGCCGGCGCCCGCAGCTCTGGCGCATCGGTCCCGCGCTCGTGGCCTTCGGCCGCACCGCGAGTCTGACCGCGATCCTCGCGCTGGGCCTGTGGCTGCTCGGCCTGTGGCTCTCGAGCCCGGCGTCCAACGCCGCCGCGCCCGAGCGGATCTACAAGCCCGACTACGTCGAAAAGCTGCTCCACCGCGAGTAGGCTACGGCCATGCCGGCCGAGCATCGGACACGCGCGCTGGTGTTGCGCACGTTCGATCAGGGTGAGTCCGATCGAGTGGTTCACCTGTACACGGAGGCGCTCGGCCGGATCTCGGCCATCGCCAAGGGCGCGCGCCGCTCGAAGCGCCGTTTCCCCGGCACGCTCGAGATACTCTCGCTCGTCGACGTGCGGCTCGTCGATCCGCCGCGCGCGCAGCTCGCGAGACTCGAAGGCGCGAAGCTCGTGCGCGCGTACGAGGGCGTGCCGGCGAAGCTCGGTCGCTACGCGATCGCGTGTCAGTTTCTCGAGCTCCTGAACCGCGCGACCCCCGAGCGCCAGGCGCAGCCCGAGCTGTTCCAGTTCGCGTGCGGCGTGCTCGACGTGCTGGACGGCGAGACACCCGACTCACTGCTCGCGGTGCTCGTGCTCGCGAAGACACTCGCGCGCATCGGCTACCGGCCTCAGCTCGTGCGCTGCGCGGTGTGCGCGAGCGACTTACCGAGCGACGCGACGCGCATCGGCTTCGCGCCCGCGCATGGTGGGGCTGTGTGTCGCAAGTGCGCGGGCCCGGACGAGGCGCGAATCCCGGCGATCCTCTTGCGCGCGCTCGAAGCGGGCCTGCGCCAGCCGCTCCGCGCGCGCGCGGAGCTGGGTCTCTCGGCGCCGGACGTCGACCTCGCGGCGCGTCTGATCGAGAGATTCTTCAGATTCCACATCGGGTTCGAGCTGCGCTCCGAGGCCTTTCTGCGCCAGGTCTTCACCGACGACGCGGGTCACGCGGAGTCGGTTGACGGAGCACCGGGCCGCGGGGATACTGCGCCCCCGTCCGACCCCCCGCAGCGACGGCGCGCCAATTCCGAGGAGGCCACGACTTGGCCAAGCGAGTAGCCAAGACGTCCGCGAAGCGCGCGCGCGCTACCAGCACGAGTCAGGCGCGACCCCGTCGTCGCGCCTTTTTCTTTGGCGCGGGCCGCGCCGACGGCAACGCGAGTCAGAAGAATCTCCTGGGCGGGAAGGGCGCGAACCTCGCCGAGATGACTCGGCTCGGCGTGCCGGTGCCCGCGGGATTCACGATCTCGACCGACGTCTGCACCGAGTTCTACGCGCTGGGGCGCAAGCTACCCGCGGGTCTCGACGCGGAAGTGCGCGCGAACCTGGTGAAGGTCGAGAAAGCCATGGGCGGAAAGTTCGGCTCGCGCGAGCGCCCGCTGCTCGTGTCGGTCCGCTCGGGCGCGCGCGCCTCGATGCCCGGCATGATGGACACCGTCTTGAACCTCGGGCTCAACGACGAGACAGTGGAAGGACTCATCGAGGAGAGCGGCGACCGCCGCTTCGCCTACGACACGTACCGCCGCTTCATCCACATGTACGGCGACGTCGTGCTCGGCGTGAAGCACGAGCTGTTCGAGTCACACCTGGATGAACTGAAACACTCGCGCGGCGTGAAGCTCGACACCGACCTCGGCGCCGACGATCTGGCGCAGCTGGTGGCGAGTTACAAGAAAGTCGTCGAAGCGACGACGGGCGCCGGCTTCCCCGACGACGCGTACGAGCAGCTGCGTGGCGCCATCTCGGCGGTGTTCCTGTCCTGGAACACGCCGCGCGCCGAGACCTACCGCAAGCTGAACAACATCCCCAGTGAGTGGGGCACCGCCGTGAACATCCAGGCGATGGTCTACGGCAACCTGGGCGATGACTCGGCGACCGGCGTCGCGTTCACGCGCGATCCGTCGACGGGTGAGCGCCGCTTCTTCGGCGAGTTCCTCCCGCGCGCGCAGGGCGAGGACGTGGTCGCCGGCATCCGCACGCCGCAGGCCATCACCAAGCGCGACCGCGGTGACTCGCCCGACAAGTCACTCGAAGAGCTCATGCCGCGCTGCTTCAAGGAGCTCTTGCGCACCGCGAAGCTGCTCGAGACTCACTACACCGACATGCAGGATCTCGAGTTCACGATCCAGCGTGGCCGGCTGTGGATGCTGCAGACGCGCAACGGCAAGCGCACCGCGCGCGCCGCCGTGAAGATCGCCGTCGACATGGCGCGCGAGGGACTGATCGACCGGCGCACGGCGCTCGAGCGAGTGAATCCCGAGTCACTCGACCAGCTGCTGCACCCGACCCTGGACGCCGAGGCGGCGCCGCCGCCGATCGCGACCGGCCTGCCGGCGTCGCCGGGCGCGGCCGTCGGGCGCGTGGTGTTCACCGCCGAGGACGCCGAGGCCGCGGCCGAGTCGGGCGAGGCCGTGGTGCTGGTGCGGCGAGAGACTTCGCCCGAGGACATTCACGGCATGCACGCGGCGCAGGGGATTCTTACGGCGCTGGGCGGCATGACGTCTCACGCAGCCGTGGTCGCGCGCGGCATGGGCAAGTGCTGCGTCGCCGGCTGCAGCGCGCTGTCGATCGACTTCGAGCGCCGCCGGGCGACACTGGGCGGCGTAGAGATCACCGAGCGCGACGTGATCACGCTCGACGGCTCGACCGGGAACGTGTTCAAGGGCAAGGTGCCCACCGTCGAGCCCGAGCTGTCGAGTGACTTCCAGACACTCATGAAGTGGGCCGACGGCGTGCGCCGATTGCGCGTGCGCGCGAACGCAGATACTCCCGCCGACGCGGAGGTCGCGGTGCGCTTCGGCGCCGAGGGCGTCGGTCTCTGTCGCACCGAGCACATGTTCTTCCAGGCCGAGCGCATCCTCGCCGTGCGCCGCATGATCCTGTCCGAGAGCGCCGAGGAGCGCGCCGACGCGCTCGCGCAGATCCTGCCCATGCAGCGCGACGACTTCGTCGGGATCTTCAAGGTGATGGGCCCGCGGCCAGTCACGATCCGACTGCTCGATCCGCCGCTGCACGAGTTTCTCCCGCACACGGGCGAGGAGATGTCGAACTTGGCACGCGACCTCGGCATCGCCGAGCTCGAGCTACGCCGCAAGGTCGAGGCGCTGCGCGAGTTCAACCCGATGCTCGGTCACCGCGGCTCGCGCCTCGCGATCACTTACCCCGAGATCTACGAGATGCAGGTGCGCGCCATCGTCGAGGCCGCGTGTGTCTGCGCCGATCAGGGACTGCGCACTCACCCCGAGATCATGCTGCCGCTCGTGCTGGGCGCGCGCGAGCTGACTCTCTTGCGCGAGCTCGTCGACCGCACCGCGCAGGCCGTGATGAAAGAGCGCGGAAAGACCGTCCGCTACCACGTGGGCACGATGATCGAAGTCCCGCGCGCGGCGATCGTGGCCGACCGGCTCGCGAAGGTCGCCGAGTTCTTCTCGTTCGGAACGAACGACCTGACTCAGATGACCCTCGCGCTCTCGCGCGATGACTCGGGCCGCTTCCTCCCCGCGTACACCCAGCGCGCGCTCATGGACGAGGACCCGTTCGTCACGATCGACACCGGCGGCGTCGGCGCGCTGATCCGCATGGGGATCGCGAACGGCCGCCGGGTCCGGCGCGACCTCAAGGTGGGGATCTGCGGCGAGCACGGCGGCGAGCCGCGCTCGATCGCGTTCTGTCACGAGGCGGGTCTCGACTACGTGAGCTGCTCGCCGTACCGGGTTCCGATCGCGAGGCTCGCGGCGGCGCAAGCGGCGGTCGCGAGACGCGGCGGATGACGCTGGGCGCAAGCCGCGCGCTCCCCCTCTTGCTCCTGTGCGCGTGCTTCGGAGGCGGGTCACCGCCCGTCGCCGCGACGGACACGCCGCAGCTGGACGACTCGCAGATCGCCGCTTTCTCCCAGCGGATCGAGTCCTTCTACAATGCGCTCGAGGACGTGCCGCTCGACGCGCTCGTGACCTACGAGAACAAGCAGCTGCGCGACTGCTTCAGCTCGCAGGCCGCGTTCTCGGACTACTTCTCGTCGCTGGCGACCGAGGCACGCGACCTCTCGTTCCGAGACACCACCGCGCGCAGCGTGCGAATCCGCGAGTTCTGGTTCGAGTCACCCGATCGAGCCGGCGTCGACGTCACCTTCACGAGCGTCCACCAGCGCAAGCTCCGGTTCTGGAGCATCGGCTTCACGCAGCACGATGTCTGGGAGTACGTCGACGGCGTCTGGCAGATCGTCCCGGCAAAGCTCTGAGCGGCGACTCACTCGGGACCTGTGAAGTTAATTTCCCTCCGGTGGGTAGTGCGCTTCACCTGCGGCCTCGTTAGGCCTTCGCCTCAGACCCGAAAGCGCGCCTCGAAACGCGAACGATCCCCGCGAACTGGCACGGGATTCGTCTCACGGCGCGCTTGGCATGTCGCTTGCTCAACTGGCTGGCGTGAAGGAAGCCGATCGGAGCATCGTCGTTGCCATCCAGAGCGGTGACCCCGCCGCGTTTCGCGCGCTGTACGAGCTCCACTTCCGGCGCATTCACAACTTCGCCGTGCGCCGACTCGGGGACTACGCGGAAGCCGAGGACGTCTGTCAGGAAGTCTTCGAGGCCGTGTTCAGCTGCATCGACCGCTTCGAGGGCAAGTCCGACCTAGTCGTCTGGATCTACGGGATCACGCGCAACATCCTCAACAACCGCTTGCGCCGGCGCGGTGGGGTGCGGCTGATCTCGATCGACGACGTGCCCCCCGAGGCGACACCCCGCGACCTCGGCCCCGAGCCACTGGCTCAGGCGCGTCAGGCGCTGGGGCGGGTGCGCGCCGCGATCGAGAGGCTGCCGGGCGAGCAGCGCAAGATTCTCGAGCTGCGCCACGGCAAGCGGCTGAACATCCGCAAGATCGCGCAGCTCACGGGCCGGTCCGAAGACGCGGTGAAGTCCAGCTTGTACCGCGCGCGCCGCACTCTGGCGGCGCAGCTTCCCGGCGAGCGCCTCTCGCTCTAGCCGACCTACTTCGGCCCTGCGACGCGCTGCGCCACCAACGCGGCGGCTCTTCCACCTTACTCACGTAGGGACGGGCGGATGAGCCAGCGGGTCAAACGGCAGCAGCAGCAAGCTGCGCGGAGTGTTTCGGAAGTGCGCTTCGGCGGAGCTTTCTGGGACGGTGTCGAGAGCGAGATCGAGGCGCTCGACGCGGCCGACTTCGCGTTGTTTCTCGGTGCCGACCGCTGGGCCATCGAGGCTCGGCCCGGCTTCACTCGCGGGCTCGAGGGACACCTCGCCCGCGTGTGCCGCGCGCGCTGGTCCAACTGAGCGCGCGCCGCTACCACTTCGCGCCATGAGTTTCGTGAAGAAGCGTCTGCGGCCGCGCTTGCTCGCCGTGTACGCGCTCGCGGCCGTCGCGCTGTGGCTGTCGCGCCCGACGCTCTTGTCGATCGCCGTCGGCGCGGTGCCGATCGCGCTCGGCGAGGCGCTGCGCCTGTGGGCGACGGGTCACCTGCACAAGAACGACTCGCTCACGATCACCGGGCCCTACGCATATCTGCGTCACCCGTTGTATCTCGGCACGCTGTTGATCGGCGTGGGCTTTCTGATCATGGCGTGGAGCTCCGTCGCGCTCGCGCTCGCCGCGCTCTTCGGGCTGGTCTACTTCGGCTACTACATGCCGTATAAGGACCGCATCGAGAGCGCGCGCCTCGAGAGCCTCTACGGCGACGCGTACCGGCGTTACTCGGCGGCCGTGCCGCGACTCATTCCCCGGCTGCACGCGTACACGCCGCTCGCCGCCGAGCGCGCGCGAGAGACGACTTGGCGCGGCGGCCGTTTCTCGGACAACAACGAGACGGGCACGGCCGCGGCGGTGATCGTCGGCGTGCTGTGCATGGTGGCGCGCTGGAGCCTCTTCTAGCGCGCGCGGATCTCGAAGGTCCGCGCGTCGCCGTGCTGAACGTCGGCGGGCTCGCGAACCCCGACGTGTTGCTGGTGCGCCGCGACGGCGCGCCGCCCGTGATCGTGAAGGACTGGAGCCGGCGCGGCGCGCTGGTGCGGCTGCTGCTCGCGCCGCTCCTCGTGAGTCACGAGCTCGCGATGCTCGAGCGCGCGGCCGGCTTGCCGGGGCTGCCGCTGCCGAGTCAGCGGATCGACCGGTTGGCGCTGGCGCTCGAGTTCGTCGAGGGCCGCCCGCTGCGCCGGCGCACTCACGGGCGCGCGCTGCCGGCGCCGTTCTTCACGGCGCTCGAGGGGATTCTCGAGGGTCTGCGCCTGCGCGGCGTGGCGTATCTCGATCTCCGCAGTCCGACGAACGTGCTCGTGACTCCCAGCCGCGCGCCCGCGCTCGTCGATCTCGGTTCTGCGCTGGCGCTGCCGCTGCCCGGCACGGTGCGCCGCGCGTTCGAGAGCCGAGCGCTCGCGAAGCTGCGCGCGCGCTTCGAGGGACGCGAGGCGGAGTCACTCGCGCGAGACGGGGGTGAGCGCGACTTGAAGGTCGGAGGCACGCGCCTGCGCGTGCGCGAGCACGGGCGCAGCGACGATCCACTCCCGATCGTGACTCTCCCCGACGCTGGGCTCTCGGCGCGGATGTTCGAGCCGCTTGCCGCGCGCGCTGCCGCACACGGTCGGCGCGTGATCGGCGTGGATCTGCCGGGCTTCGGGGGCTCGCGGCGGCGGGTGCGGAGCCTTCGCGCCGGAAGAGTCGCCGCGCAGCTCGAGTCACTTCTCGACGCGCTGCGCATCGCGCGGGTCGACGTGGTGGCGGCCGGCTTCGCAGTCGGGCCGGCCGCTGCGCTGGCGGCGCGCGCGCCGGGGCGGGTGCGGCGGCTCGTGGCGCTCGGGCAGCGTGCGGAGCTCACGGACGCCGAGTCACTCCGCGCGGCGGTGCGCGGAGCGCTTCCCGCGAGTCTCTCGGCCGAGCTGCGCGCCGAGCTCGAAGTCGAGCTCGCGCGCGCGCCCGCCCGCAATCTCGCTCTCGCGGCGCGCGCGGCGCGCGGCCAGAGCCCCGCCGGGAAACGCATCGAGCTCGGCCTGGAGGAAGCGCTCGCCGGCGCCGCCGTGTTCGCAGCGCTGGCGCCGGACTAAGGCCCCGCGACCAGCGCGTCGTCGGCTGCGTCCGGAGTCACTCGCTCGGCGCTGTGCACTTCGATCTCCGACGCCGTCCGCTCGCGCAGTCGCACGTCGAGCGCGGCGCGCACGCTCGAGTCACTGCACTCGTCGGTCCGCACCAGCGGCCGGCCGTTTGCCGGCCCCAGCCCGCCGGTTCCCGCGCGCGAGCTCGCGACCTGGATCTGATCGGCGGCCGGCGGGTTCACGAAGCGCAGCGCCACCGACTCACCCGGCGCGATCGTGCCGCGGTACACCCACTTCGAGCGCAACGGCACGTCGCCGCCGAAGTGACTCGACACCCGCACGCGCAGCTCGAGCCAAGTGAGTGCCCGGGTGCCGCGGTTGCGCACCACGGCGCAGGCCTCCGTCTGATCGGGGATGCCTTCGAAGTGAGTGCTGTATGCGGCGCGGTAGCGCTCCACGCGCACTCCGCTCGACGCACAGCCGGAGACGCACAGGAGCGCCGCGCACGCGAGCGCGGTGCGAAGTCGCATTGGGGGGGACTCCGCACCTTCTTTCGTCGCGCCGCGCGTGGCGCTTTACACACTGACGTGTAGGACGCGCGTGTCCTCGTACGACGACTCAGCGCAGGAGCGCCGAACGCACGAGCTCGAGGCGGTCGTTCCCGAAATACATGTCGCCGCCGTCCACGAACATGGTCGGTGACCCGAAGCCGCCGCGCGCGATCAGCTCGTCGGTGTTCGCGCGCAGCTTGTCCTTGTATTCGGGCCGGGCGATCGCGGCGAAATACTCGTCCTTCGGGAGACCCACGCGCGCGACGATCTGCCCCAGCACGTCGTCCTGCGAGATGTCCTTCAAGTCACCCCAGTAACTCTCGAACACCGCGCGCGCGTAAGTCGGCAACACGCCGCGCTCGAGCGCGAAGAACGCTCCGCGCATCGCCTTCACGCTGTTCACGGGAAACACCGGCGGCTGGCCGATTCGGAGCCCGTAGTGACGCGTCCAGTCGCGCAGGTCCTTCGCGTAGTAGCGCGCCTTCGCGGGCACCGGCTTCGCGCGGTTCTCGTAGACGCTGGGATTCACCGCGTTGAAGACACCGCCGACTAGGATCGGGCGCCACACCAACTCGGCCTTCGTCTCTCGGCAGACGTCTTCGATCTTGTGGAAGGCGAGGTAAGTCCACGGGCTCGAGCAGTCGAAGAAAAACTCCAATCGCGCCATGCAAGCCTCCCGGAGAATTGTCTCAGAATCCGGTAGAGTGCGCGCCGAAACGGGGGAGGGCGCGTTGGAGCCCATTCGGCACGACATCATCCTGGTCGGCGGCGGCGGCGCGGGTTTGCGCGCTGCGATCGCGGCCGTCGAAGCGAATCCCAAGCTCAGCGTCGCGTGCGTCTCGAAGTTGTATCCGATGCGGAGTCACACCGTGTCGGCCGAGGGAGGCGCCGCGGCGTGCGCGAGAGACGACGATAGTCTCGACCTCCACGCGAAAGACACGATCAAGGGCAGTGACTTCCTCGCAGACCAGGACGCCGTCGAGTTGTTCGTCGAGGCCGCGCCGCGCGAGCTGTATCAGCTCGAGCACTGGGGCTGCCCGTGGAGCCGCGAGAAGGATGGCCGCGTGGCGGTGCGCGCGTTCGGCGGCATGAGCACGAAGCGCACCTGGTACGCCACCGACAAGACCGGCTTCCACATGCTCCACGCGCTGTTCCAGACGTCGCTGAAGTACGACCGCATCGTCCGATACGACGAGTATTTCGCGACGAAGATCCTCGTCGAGAACGGGCGCGTGGCCGGAGTCGCGGCGTTCGACATGCGCACGGGCAAGATGCACGCGGTGCTCGGGCGCGCAGTCATTCTGTGCACCGGCGGCGCGGGCAAGATCTTCCCGTTCACGACCAACGCGGCGGTGAAGACGGGCGACGGCATGGCGCTCGCTTACCGCGCCGGCGTCGGCCTGAAAGACATGGAGTTCGTGCAGTATCACCCGACGGGTCTGCCGGGCACGGGCATCCTCATGACCGAGGCGTCGCGCGGCGAGGGCGGGTATCTCAAGAACGCCAAGGGCGAGCGTTTCCTGATCGAGTACGACTACGGCGTCGGCAACAAGGCCGAGCTCGGCCCGAGAGACATGGTGAGTCGCGCCGAGATGCGCGAGTTCCAGGCGGGCCGCGGCTTCAAGGGTCCGTACGGTGACTACGTGCACCTGGAGCTCATGCACCTGGGCGAGGAGAAGATCGACAAGAGACTCCCGTTCGTGCGCGAGCTGGCGAAGAACTACGTCGGCGTGGATCCCGTGTGGGAGCCGATCCCGGTGCGGCCCGTCGTGCACTACATGATGGGCGGCGTCGACACCGACTCACACGGCGCGACCGAGTTACCGGGGCTGTTCGCCGCGGGCGAGTGCGCGTGCGTATCGATCAACGGCGCGAACCGGTTGGGCTCGAACTCACTCACCGAGTGTCTCGTGTTCGGCGCGCGCTCGGGCGAGGCCGCGGCGAAGTTCGCGGCCGGCTCGTCGGCGGGTTCCGATACCGGCGCGCTCGAGCAGGCGAGCTCGGAAGAGGCGCGGCTCGCGAAGCTGCGCGGCAAGCACGGCGGCGAGAAGATCGCGCAGATTCGGCGCGAGCTGAATCACGCGACCGAGTCGGGCTGCGGCGTGTTCCGCGAAGAGGATTCGATGGAGGCCGCGCTCGACACGATCGTGCAGCTCCGGGGCCGCTACGCCGACGTCGGCCTCACGGACACGAGTCAGATCTTCAACACCGAAATCGTCCAGGCGCTCGAGCTCGGCAACATGCTCGACGTGGCCGAAGCAGTGGCGCTGTCCGCGCTGAACCGGCGCGAGTCACGCGGGGCGCACACGCGCACCGACTTCACGAGCCGCGACGACAAGCAGTTCTGGAAGCACTCACTCGTGAAGTTCGCCGCCGATGGACCGCGGCTGAGTTACAAGCCCGTGGTCAAGACGCGCTGGGAGCTCGAGGAGCGGAAGTACTGATGGAGCTGTTGAAGAGGAAGTTCGAGGTCCTGCGCTTCCGTCCCGAGACGGACAAGGAGCCGGTCCTCCAGACGTACGAGGTCGAGTGCATGGAGGACTGGGTCGTCCTCGACGCGCTGAACGCGATCAAGGACGACGTCGACCCCACACTGAGTCACCGGTGGTCGTGTCGCATGGGCGTGTGCGGCAGCTGCGGCATGCTCGTGAATGGTCGCCCCTCACTCACGTGCGCCGCGTTCGTGCGCGACTACGAAGGCACGATCCGCGTCGAGCCGCTCTCGAACTTCCCGATCGTGCGCGACCTGATCGTCGATCTCGACGGCTTCGTGAACAAGATCAAGAGCGTGAAGCCGTGGATCATTCGCAAGCTCGAGAAGGATCTCTCGGAAGGCGAATACCGCCAGTCACCCGAGCAGCTCGACGAGTTCAAGCAGTTCTCGATGTGCATCAACTGCGCGCTGTGTTACGCGGCGTGCCCGGTGCTGGCGAGTGAGCCGGACTTCGTAGGCCCCGCCGCGATCGCGCTGGGTCACCGCTACAACCTGGACTCACGCGACGAGGGCAACGCCGAGCGCCACGAGACACTCGCCGCGGGCAACGGCGTCTGGGCGTGCAGCTACGCGAACGAGTGCAGCCAGGTGTGCCCGAAGCACGTCGACCCAGCGATGGCGATAAACCAGGCCAAGCTCACCGCCGCGCTCCAGTGGACTCACATCCTGCCGAAGAAGAGCTTCACGTGAGCGCCGCGACGACTCACTCGAAGACCCCGACCGCGGCGTCGCGCAAGCCGTCGGGCTTCCCGATGGGCTTCTACCGCTACCGCAACTACACGCTGTTCGCGTTCACCAGCGTGCCGATCATGCTGTGCGCCACCGCGCTGATCGAAGGCGCGAACGCGCTGAGTCACGGCAAGGAGGCCTGGGAGGCGTGGCTCGCGAACATGGCGAAGCCGCACTGGCTCGCGCTGTCGTGGGTGTGTCTCGGCTTCGTGTTGTATTTCGCGATCCGCTTCGGCTGGGTCGGGCGCAAGATCGCGGCGGGTCGCATCGGCCCGGTGCCGCGCCCGCCGCTGCCGCTGTTCCTCCTCGGCGTCGCGCCGCTCGGCGGCTTCGTGACCGTCTGGCTCATCCTCCTCGCGATCCTCGGGGGTGCGCTGTGAGGCTGATTCACAAGCTCGAGCCGATCTTCTGGATGCTCTTCGGCGCCGGCGGCTTCGTCGTCGCATTCACTCTTCCCGCGTTGATCCTCGGTGTGCTGATCCTCGCGCCGATGGGCGCCGGGCGCCCGGGACTCACGTACGACCGCGCGCACCTGCTCGCGTCCAGCTTGCCGGGCAAGGGCTTCCTGCTCGTCGTGATCGTGCTCGCGCTGTGGCACGCGGCGCATCACCTGAGACACTTCATCCTCGACCTGTTCGGTCACTCGGGGATGGTGGCCGGCGCGTATCTCAGCTACGGCCTCGCGCTCGCGGGCACCGTGGCGGCGCTAGCGGTCGTCGGCGGCCTGTAGCTCGGCCAGTATCTTCGCGCGGTCCTGATCCAGGTCCGGCGGAGCCGGGCGCACGTCGGACTCGGTCACACCGTCGAGCTTCACCGGGAAGCCCGGCATCTCGAGATGGCCCGCCGTCGGATCGTCGACCGACACGATCATGTGTCGCGCGCGCACGTGCGGATCGGCGAGCACCGCGGCGATGTCGTTCAGCGGGCCACAGGGCACGCCCGCTTGCTCGAAGCGCGCGAGCCAGTCGGCGGCGTCGCGCGTGGCGAGTCTCTTCTCGATCTCGGCCCCGAGTGAGTCGGCGTTCGCCACGCGGTCGGGGATGGTCGCGAAGCGCGGATCGGTCACGAGCTCGGGCGCGCCCAGCACCTGACAGGCGAGCGCGTACTGTCCGTCGTGACCCGCCGCGATCACGATCGGCTTGTCGCGGGTCTTGAACGCGGCGAACGGCGCGATCGATGGGTGGCGCGAGCCGAGCGGCCCGGGCACCCGTCCTGTCGCTGCGTATCTCGCGATCGCGTTCTCGAGGATCGCGACTTGTGAGTCGAGCATGCCCACGTCGATCCAGCGCCCGAGCCCCGTGCTCGCGCGCTCGGTCAACGCCGCCAGGATCCCGATCGCGCCGAACAGCCCGGCGGTGATGTCGCCGATCGACGTTCCGACCCGCGTGGGTGGCCCGCCCGGGTGACCCGTGAGACTCATGACTCCACCCATCGCCTGCACGACCATGTCGAACGCGGGGCGGTGCGCATAGGGTCCCGTCTGACCGAAGCCCGAGATCGACGCGAGGATGAGTCGCGGCCAGCGCTGGTGCAGTGACTCCCAGCCGAAGCCGTGTCTCGCCAGCACGCCGGGCCGGTAGTTCTCGACCAGGACGTCCGCGCGCGCGACGAGTGTCTCGAAGATCGCGCGGTCCGCCGCGACGCCGAGGTCGAGCGCGATGCTCTCCTTGCCGCGATTCAACGACATGAAATACGCCGACTTGCCGTGGATGTGCGGCCCGACGGCGCGCGCCTCGTCGCCGATGCCGGGGCGCTCGACCTTGATCACGCGCGCGCCGAGCTCCGCGAGCACGAGCGTGCAGTACGGCCCCGCGAGCACGCGCGTGAGATCGACGACGTTGATTCCGGTGAGGGGGCCCTTCGCGCGCTCGGGTTGGCTCATGCGGGGGCGCATCGTAGCATCCCGCCATGACAGACTCGCGCAAACGCACGCGCGCGGCCGCGGGCGCCGGCGCCGTGCTCTCGACGCTCGAGCAGGTGAGCGAGATCGGGCTCGCGCGCGGGCTCAAGGTGCTGGCGCGCGTGAATCAGGTCGAGGGTTTCGACTGTCCGGGCTGCGCGTGGCCCGACTCACTCGAGCGCGAGACCTTCGCGTTCTGCGAGAACGGCGCGAAGGCCGTCGCGCACGAGGCCACGCCGAAGCGAGTGACTCGCGAGTTCTTGTCGCGCTGGTCCGTGGCCGAGCTCGCCGAGCAAGCGGACTCGTGGCTCGAGGCGCAGGGCCGGCTCACCGAGCCGATGCACCTGGCGCCAGGCGCGAGTCACTACGCGCCCCTCTCGTGGGACACCGCGTTCGGCCTGATCGCCGCGCATCTGCGCGCGCTCGGCTCGCCCGACGAAGCCCTGTTCTACACCTCCGGGCGCACGAGCAACGAAGCCGCGTTCCTGTGGCAGCTGTTCGCGCGGCGCTTCGGCACGAACAACCTGCCCGACTGCTCGAACATGTGTCACGAGTCGAGCGGCACGGGGCTCGGTGAGTCGATCGGCGAAGGGAAGGGCACGGTCGGGCTCGGTGACTTCGAACGGTGCGACGCGATCTTCGTGCTGGGCCAGAACCCCGGCTCGAATCACCCGCGCATGCTCACCGTGCTGCAGGCCGCGAAGCGCCGGGGCTGCGCGATCGTCTCGATCAACCCGCTGCGCGAGCGCGCGCTCGTGTCGTTCGCGAACCCGCAGGAGGCGCGCGGCCTGTTCGGCTTCGGCACGCGCCTCGCCGACGTGTTCGTGCAGGTGCGCGTGGGCGGCGACGTGCCGCTGCTGCAAGGCGTCGCGAAGTGTCTCCTCGAGATGGACGACGCGGCGCCGGGCTCGGTGCTGGACCGCGACTTCATCGCGAAATACACGCACGGCTTCGAGGCGTGGCGCGCGGCGCTGGACGCGCGTTCGCTCGCGGAGCTCGAGCGGCGCTCGGGAGTCACTTCCGCCGCCATGCGCGAGCTGGCCGAGCTATATGCGCGCTCGCGCGCGGTGATCGCGTGCTGGGCGATGGGACTCACTCAGCACGAGCACGGCGTCGCGAACGTGCAAGAGCTGGTGAACCTGCTCCTGCTGCGCGGGAACATCGGCCGGCCGGGCGCGGGACCGTGTCCCGTGCGGGGTCACTCGAACGTGCAGGGCGACCGCACGATGGGGATCTGGGAGCGGCCGACGGCCGAGTTTCTCGCGCGGCTCGGCGGCGAGTTCCGCTTCGCGCCGCCCGCGCGCCACGGGCTCGACACGGTCGCGGCGATCGAGGCGCTCCACGCGGGCACCGCGCACGTATTCATCGCGCTGGGCGGGAACTTCGCGACTGCGACACCCGACACCGCGTTCACTCATGAAGCGCTCCGGCGCGCGCGACTCACCGTGCAGATCGCCACGACCTTGAACCGCTCGCAGCTCGTGACCGGGCGCGAGGCGCTGATCCTTCCGGCGCTCGGCCGCACCGAGCGCGATACACAGAACGGTGTCGATCAATTCGTGACCGTCGAGGATTCGATGCGCTGTGTACACCGCTCGCAGGGCCGGCTCGAGCCGGCGGGGCCCGAGCTCCGGAGCGAGCCCGCGATCGTCGCGGGGATCGCCGCCGCGGCGCTGGGTGAGTCGGCCGACACGCCGTGGTCGGCCTGGTCCGCAGACTACGACCGCATCCGCGACCACATCTCGCGAGTGATTCCCGGCTGCGAGGACATGAACCGCCGAGTGCGCGAGGGCGGCGGATTCGTCCTGCCGAGCGCCGCGGCGGCGCGCGCGTTCCGCACCGGGTCGGGACGCGCGCACTTCACGGTGCTGGACCCGCCCGACGTGACTCTGCCTGCCGGCCAGCTGTGGATGATGACCATCCGGAGTCACAACCAGTTCAACACCACCGTGTACGACGACGAGGACCGCTACCGCGGACTCTCCGACCGCCGCGTGGTGCTGCTGCACCCGGACGAGCTCGCGCGCGCGGGGCTCGAGGACGGGCAGGCGGTGGAGCTCACGAGTCACTGGCGAGGCGAGACACGCACGCTCGGCGGCTTCCGAGCTCACGCGTACGACCTGCCGCTCGGCTGCGCCGCGACTTACTTCCCCGAAGCGAACGCCCTGGTGCCGATCGCCGCGCACGCGCCGAAGAGCCGCACGCCGGCGTTCAAGTCCGTGCCCATCTCGCTCCGACCTGTATATTGAGAGCGGTTCTCAACTAGAAGCAGGCGGCCGATGGGGCGAGAAACGAGCGACGGCGGGTCGGACGGGGCGATTCCCCTGCTCGAGCTCCCCGCCAGCCGCGCGGCGCGCATCGCGGAGCCCCCTGCCGGCATGGAGATCCCGCGGCGCCTCGGCGACCTGGGCTTCGTGCCCGGCACCCAGCTCGCGATCGTGCGGCGCGCGCCGTTCGGCGACCCGATCGAGCTCGAGATCCGCGGCTACCGCATGTGTCTGCGCGCGGCGCAGGTGCGCGAGCTCCGGGTGATTCCCGAAGCGAGTCACTCGTGAGCGCCGCGGTCGAGCTGCCCGACCGCCCCATCCGCGTCGCCTTGGTCGGCGCGCCCAATGCCGGCAAGACCACGCTGTTCAACTCACTCACCGGCTCGAGCGCACGGGTGGGCAACTACCCGGGAGTCACCGTCGAGCGCCGCGAGGGCGCGCTGCGGAACGTGGAGCGCGCGGTGCGCGTGCTCGACCTGCCCGGCACTTACAGCGTGGTGGGCGAGACACCCGACGAGCAGATCGTCGAGAAAGTCCTCGCGGGCCGGTTGGCCGGCGAGCCCGAGCTCGACGGCATCGTGGCCGTGGTGGACGCCACCACGCTGCGCCGCGGCCTCGGCTTGGTGCGCGAGTTACTGAAGCGCGGCCGGCCGACCGCGCTCGTGCTCACCATGATCGACGAGGTGCGCGCGCGCGGCGGGAAGCTCGAGCCCGCGCGCCTGTCTCAGCTGCTCGGCATTCCCGTGCTCGGCGTGGTGGGTCACCGCGGGGTCGGGATGGACCCGCTGTTCCGCATCCTGCAGGACCCGTCGCGCTGGTCGCGCCCAGTCACTCTGTCGCCCGCCGACGACGCCGCGGCGCGCTTCGCGTGGGTCGACGAAGTATGTCGCAAGGTCGGCGCGGAGGACCTCGAGCCGGACACGCGCACGGACAAGATCGACCGCGTACTGCTGCATCCGATCGCCGGCGTCGCCGTGTTCGCGCTGGTCATGGTGCTGTTGTTCCAGAGCATCTTCTCGTGGGCCGTGCCCGCGATGGATGCGATCGACGCGGGCTTCGGCGAGCTCGGCCGAGTGTCTCGCGCGCTGTTGCCCGAGAGCTGGCTCACCGACCTGTGGACCGACGGCGTGCTCGCGGGCGTGGGCTCGGTGCTCGTGTTCCTGCCGCAGATCGTGATTCTGTTCGCCTTCATCCACGTGCTGCAGGACGTGGGTTACATGGCGCGCGCGGCGTTCGTGGTCGATCGAGTCATGGGCTGGGTCGGTCTGCAGGGGCGCAGCTTCGTGCCGCTGCTCTCGTGTTACGCGTGCGCGGTGCCGGGAATCATGGCGACGCGCACGATCCAGTCACCGCGCGAGAGACTAGCCACGATCCTGGTCGCGCCGTTCATGACCTGCTCGGCGCGGCTGCCCGTGTACACGCTGCTGATCGCTGCGTTCGTGCCGGCGACGACGGTGTTCGGCTTCGTGGGCGTGCAGGGGCTCGTGCTGCTCGGCTTGTATCTGCTCGGCGCGGTGACTGCCTTTGCGTCCGCCGCGCTCGTCGGCTCGACCTTGCTGCGCGGCACGCCGTCGGTGTTCTACATGGAGCTGCCGCCGTACCGCTGGCCGACCGCGCGCCTGCTCGCGAAGCAGGTGTGGCACAGCGCGCGCGCGTTCCTGAAGCGCGCCGGGACGATCATCCTCGCGACGTCGATCGTGCTGTGGGGGCTGTTGTCGTTCCCGCGGGCGCCGCACGATCCCGCGCGCAGCGAAGCGGAGAACGCGCGCGCGAATCTCGAGGCCAGCGCCGCAGCAAAGCTGGGTCACGCGATCGAGCCCGCGATCGCGCCGCTCGGCTTCGACTGGAAGATCGGCGTGGGACTCATCGCCAGCCTCGCCGCGCGCGAAGTCATCGTCGCGACTCTCGCGCAGACCTACGCCGTAGCGAGTCAGGACGATTTCGGCGGGCTGCGCGACGCGCTGCGCGCCGACGTCGACCCGCGCACGGGGAGTCACGTGTTCAGTCTGCCCGTCGCGCTCGCGCTCTGTGTCTTCTTCGTGTTCGCGCTGCAGTGCACGTCCACGGTGGTGGTGATGGCGCGTGAGACGGGGAGCTGGCGCTGGCCCGCGCTCGCGTTCGGCTACATGCTGACCTTGGCGTGGCTCGGCAGCTTCGTGACTCATCGAGTCACTTCGGCGCTCTTGGGCTAGCTGCCTTCCTTCACGGGCGGATGGCGTTTGATCGGGAGCGCCGGCGCGGGCGGGAGCTCCATGCGGTCGCCGCGCTCCTCGGTCACGAGTCGCAGCATCGGCTGTAGCAAGCGGCCGAGGATCTTCACGTCGTCGAGCGCGTCGTGGCGGCGCAGGCCGACGGTGTCGACCGAGAAACGCTGCAAGAGCTTCGAGGTGCTCCAGCGTTCCTCGGGCGGGCCGAGCAGCCACGTGGCGAGCACGACGGAGTCGAGCGTCGCTGGCAGGTCCAACACCATGCGGTGTCTCGCGAGCTCGGCTTCGAGCAGCGGCACGTCGAACTCGAACACGCTCTGCCCGAGCCAGAAGTCCGCGCCGCGCGCGGCGCTCACGTGACTCCGCCACGCTTCGGGAAAGGCGGGCGCGCCCCGGAGCTTGTCGAGCGTGATTCCCGTCAGCTCCTGCACGACCTTCGGGATCTCGACGCCCTCGCCGGGCCACACGAACGTGACGAACGCGGTCTCCTCGCGGATCTGGCCGTTCTCGAACATGCAGCCGGCGATCTGAGTGACTCGCTCCTTCGTGGTGTCGAGCCCGGTCGCTTCCAGGTCGAACAGCCAGATCTTCTTGCGCGACAGCTCGGGGATGAGCAGGTCGGACACGGCGTACAGCTCGTCCGAGACCGGCGCGATGCGCAGCATCGGGTGTTTCACGGCGGGCAAGTGACTCGCTCCAGCTCGCGCACGAGCTCGGCCGGGCCCGCGGCCAGGATGGGCTGCAAGAGCACGTCGGCCTGGTTGTACGTGCGGGGACCGCGGCCCAGCGCTTCGAACACGCCGCCCGCTTCGCGCACCAGCAAGTCACCCGCGCACACGTCCCACTCACTCTTCGGCGCGGCCGAGACCCACAAGTCGGCGCGGCCCGCCGCGATCCACGCGAGCTTCAGGGCGACCGAGCCCACCGGCTCGAGCCGCGCGACCAGCGGGCGGAACGGCTCGACCTGGCCGCGCTTCATCTCGGTGCGGCTCGACAAGACGACCGACTTCGCGAGTGACCTCTCGCGAGACACTCGCAGGCGGGTCGAGCCGAGATGCGCGCCCGCGCCCGCCGCGGCCCAGAAGCTCTCGCCCGTCGATGGGTCGTACACGCAGCCGGCTACCGGCCGCCCGCGCACGGCCAGCGCAACCGAGACACAGAACTGCGGCACGCCTTCCACGAACTCCTTCGTGCCGTCCAGCGGGTCGACGATCCATACGCGCTCGGCCGCGAGTCTCTCGGGCTGGTCGGCGGTCTCTTCCGACAGGAGTGAGTCGCCGGGAAACGCCGCGCGCAGGCACGCGAGGATCACCGTGTTCGCTTCGAGATCCGCGGCCGTCACCGGGTTGTCGTGTGACTTCTCGCGCGCGGCGCGATTCTCGGCGGACGCGTGCCGCGCCACCACTTCGCCGCCGGCCTGGGCGGCCTCGCACGCCACCCGCGCCTCGCGCTCGAAGCTCACTCCTCGTCGTCTCGCTCGGGCCCGCCGTTCCCGCCGCGGCGGCCCTTCGAGCGACGGCGCCGTCGCCGCAGCTTCGGCTCGCACACGTCGCAGTGACCGCACGGTCTCGGCTCACCGTCCTCGAAGTACCGCGTGATGTGCATCATCCGACACTCTTCAGTGTTGTTCGCGTAGTGGATGATGCTCTCGAGTCGGCGGCGGTCGGTGGTCTTGCGCTCCTCGTTGCGCCGAGAGAGCAGCTTCACCGCCTCGTTCACGTCGATGGTGCGCGAGAGCGAGAACTGCCCGTCGGTTTCGGACACGAGGTCCGCGTCGCGCAGGCCCTCGAGGATCGCCTTCGTGCGAGTCACTCCCACTTCGGTGGCCATCGCGAGCGTCGAAGCATCGACCGCGCGGCCGTCGGCCGTCCAAGCCGAGAGACCCTCGACCACCTTCTTGATCTGCGAGCGCGTCGCCGGTCCTTCGGACAGGAAGTGTCTCTGAACGTCGATGTCGCGCGGATCCCAGAGCAGGATGCACCGCGAGGGCAGGCCGTCGCGGCCGGCGCGCCCCGCTTCCTGCACGTACGACTCGAGTGACCCGGGCACCTGGTAGTGCAGCACGTAGCGGATGTCGGGCTTGTCGACGCCCAGGCCGAACGCGCTGGTCGCGATCATGACGATGCGCTTGCCCGACGACATGAAGCGCTTGTGCGCGTGGTCGCGCTCGGCCTTAGTGAGTCGCCCGTGATAGATCTCGGCGGGGATGCGCGCGATCTTGCACAGCGCGCCCAGCTCCTCGACGTCCTTCACCGTCGAGCAGTACACGATGCCGGGCCGGCGCAGGCGGCGGAGATACTGCACGAGTTCGCGCCGCTTCACGTCCTCGGTCATGCACTGCTTCACTTCGAAGCGCAGGTTCGGGCGCGCGACGGGCCGCACCACGATCGTGGGCTCGCGCAGCGCGAGTCGCTTGACGATCTCCTCGCGCACGAGCGGCGGCGCCGTCGCAGTGAGTGCCAGGATCGTCGGGCGGCCCAAGTCCTCCGCCAGCGCGCCCAGCGCGAGATACGACGGGCGGAAGTCGTGACCCCACTCCGAGACACAATGCGCTTCGTCGATCACGAGCAGCGAGATCTGTTGCCCGGCGATGCGCTTCTTGAACGGCGCGCCGGTCGCGCCTTCGGGCGTGATCAGCGCGATCTTCTGACTGCCCTCTTCGAGCAGGCCCAGCGCTTCCTCTTTCTCGGTGCCGGTGAGTGAGCTGTCGACGCGCACCGTCTCGATGCCCTGCGCGCGCAGCTTCTCGAACTGGTCGCGGATCAGCGCGATGAGCGGTGAGACGACGACGGTGAGTCCCGGCAAGAGCAGGCTCGGCAGCTGATACGTGAGTGACTTGCCGCTGCCGGTGGGCATGACGGCCAAAGTGTCTCGGCCGTCGAGCACGGCGCGGATGACGTCTTCCTGGCCCGGTCGGAAGTGGCGCAGCCCGAACTCGCGGCGCAAGAGATCGAGCATCTGCCGCAGGCGCTCGTCGGGGACGGGACCGCCGCCGCCTCCGCCTCGGCGCCGTCTGCGGCGCCGGCGCGGCCGGTCGCGGAACGGCTCGGCCTCCTGCTGCGCGGCGGGCTGTGACTCGTGACCCGCGTCGGCGAAGGCGGGATCCGCCGGCGCGTCCAGCTCCGTGTCGTCGGACTCGCCGTCCCAGACCGACTCCGTCTCGTCGTAGGACTCGCGGGGCTCGACCTCGCGCGAGTCACTGGCCTCGCGCCCTGCGCCCGGCTCCCGCGGCGGCTGGTCGCCGCCGTTGTTCTGGCTCCAGCGGTTGCGGCGGCGGCGCCGGCGGCGGCGCGGCCGATCGCCGAAGGGCCGCTCTCCGGAGACGGGGCCGTCCGCGGAAGGGCCATTCTCTCGCGACGGCTCACTCGCCGCGCCTGACTCGGCGCCTAGGGACTCGGAAGCGAACGATCCCTCGGCGGCCGGCCCGTTGGGCTGCGGTCCGTTCGGCGACGACTCGTGACCGGCGGCAGCGAAGTGTCTGCCTCCGCGGCGACGTCGTCGGCGGCGCCTCGGTCGCCGGGGTTGCCCCGTCGGCTCGCCGGGCTGCTCGTTGTCCGATTCCAGGATAGGCCTCCGGCAGAAGGGAATCGCGGCGCAGAGTATATGCGGGAATCGGCGCGCCGCCCGTGATCCTGCGGATTCTTCTCGGGGAAGCTGGCGCCGGCATTGACGGGTTCGAGCGTGTACAGCAATTTGCCGTACGAGCCATGGGCCGACGTCGAACCAAGCAGCGGGTCACGTTCCGGATCGATCCCGAGATCGGCAACCTGCTGCGCCAGCTGCCGAATCAGACCGCCTTCGTGGAGCAGATCCTCCGCGAGGCGCTCGCGAAGATCTGCCCGATGTGCGCCGGGACCGGCGAGGTCCGCGACGCCCACCTGGCGGTCTCGAACCTGAAGAAGCTGGCCGTCGGCCGATTGGATCGCGTCAGCGCCGCGCAGCTGAAGTCGCTCGTGCGCTTGGGCCGGCAGCTGCTCGCGACGAAGCTCGAGATCGAGCCGTCGAGCGACGAAGGCGACCTCGAGTTCCGACTGGCTCGCGCGGACGAGCTCTTGCTCGCGGGCCGCATCCCACGCGGCCAACGCGAAGTGTCTCTCACTCACTGACCGCAGCGCCGGTCCCGAAGGAGTCCCCCATGTCGACCATGATCACCGAGGAATGCATCAACTGCGGCGTTTGCGAGCCGGAGTGCCCGAACGAGGCCATCAGCGAGGGTGAAGAGACGTTCGTCATCAACCCGCGCCTGTGCACCGAGTGTGTCGGCTTCCACGCCAAGGAGCAGTGCGCCGAAGTGTGTCCCGTCGACTGCTGCGTGCCCGACCCGAACAACGCGGAGAGCGAGGACGAGCTCTTCGCGCGCGCCAAGGTGATTCACCCGGATCAGGCCGGGTCACTCGCGCTCGGGCCCGAGACGTCGCGCTTCCGGGCGAGCTGAGCGCGGGCAGGGTGCGCCACGGTCCGCCGGGTTCGCGCGGAGGATTGGGCGCTGGTGCGCGAGGTGCGCCTCGCAGGCCTCGCCGAAGCGCCTGACTCGTTCGCGGCGACGCACGCCGACGAGGCCGCGCTGCCCGACGAGGCCTGGCAGGGGCGCGCCAAAGCCTGCGCCGAGGGTGGGCCCGCGGCCGCGTTTCTCGCGCTCGACGGTACCGTCGCGTGCGGGCTGGCGATCGGCGTTCCACTCACGAGTGACTCCGCGGCCGTCGAGCTGAACGGCTTGTGGGTCGCTCCGGCCGCGCGCCGGCATGGCACGGCGCGCGCGCTCGTCGAGTCAGTCTGTGACTGGGCGCGCGTGCGCCGCGCGGACCGCGTCGTGCTCGAAGTCACTGACTCGAGCGCCGGCGCGATCGCGCTCTACCGAGCGCTCGGCTTCACCGACGTCGCGTCCGCCGCCTGTGGTGACAGGCGGGCGGCCGCGCGGCGCATGGAGAAGCGGATCTAGCTCCGGACCGGGAGCTCGACGCGCGACTCCACCGCCATGCCGCGCTCCTGCCAGAGTGAGTCGGTGCGCTCGGTGATCAGGCCCAAGCGGCGCAGGTTCGGCACCACCGTGTGCATGAACGGCTGGCTGTTGAACTGCTTCCATTCGGGCGTGGCCATCGCCATGCCGACCACCGCGTCGGGGTCGACCCCGTACTTCGGCCCGAGCACGCGCAGCATGTCGAGCTGCTGGTTCGCGTTCAGCGCCTCGAGCACCGCGAAGGCCCAGTCCTCCATGCGCTCTCGCTCCTGCTCGCTGCAGCTCTTCACGACTCGGCGCATGGTCAGCACGCCGAACGCTGCGTGGCGTGACTCGTCCTGCTCGACGCGGCGAATCACGTCCGTGATCAGGGCGTTCTTCGAGTTGACGCGGAACTGGTCCATGATGCCGACGGCCGTGCCCTCGAAGAGCGTCTGCATGCCGAGACACTTCATGGTGTAGCCCTCGATCGAGAGCAGCTCGTCGAGCAGCACCTTCAGGTTGGGGCTGATCGGATAGATCGTCCCCATCTTCTCGGCGAGCAGGCGCGCGAACACTTCGGTGTGTCGGGCCTCGTCGGCGACCTGGTTCGCCGCGTAGAACTTCTCGTCGGTCGTGGGGCACAGGTTGGTGAGCTGGCCGCAGATCTGCAGCGCGGCCTGCTCGCCGTGAAGCAGCTGAGACAGCACCCAGTTGATCTCGTCGAAGAGCGCGGCCTTCTGGGTCGCCTCGTCCTTGCCCATGAGCTTGGTGATGTTGCCCATGAGTGACTGCGTCGGGTCGGCGATGAACTCGTCGTTGGTGAGCGGGATCGACCAGTCGACGTCCTTCGACGCGTTCCACTGGTTGTCCTTGCCCTTCTCGTACAGCGCGCGCAGCTCGGTGACTTCGCTGCCGTACTCCCAGTCGTTCCAGCGCACTGCCATCGGCGTCGGCACGTCGAGCTTCTGGCGGATCTTCGCGACGTCGGCCTCGTTCGGGAAATCGATCAGCTCGAAGTCGCCCAGGTTCCGGCGGAACTCGTTCATGAACTTGTCCATCGCGTGACTCCTAGTCCTGTTGTGCGCGCAGCGCGCGTTCCATGAAGCCGATGACGTGATCCTTGCGCCGCCGTATCTCGGCGGCGGAGTAGACGGGAGCGCCGAGTAAGTCCTCGCCGAAGTCACCGCTCGCGAAATGGAAGACGGTGAGTCCGATCAAGCTCTGCAGCGTGTGAGGCACGGACACGGGGCGTATCTCGCCGGACGCGATGCCCGCCTCGAGCCCGGCCGCGACCCGGCCCAGCACGCGCGACAGCACCTCGCGCGCGGGGGCGTCGACGGGCTCTTCGTCCTCGACCTCGAACAGCGAGCGCAGGAGCAGCGGCGCGCGCGACGGGTTCTCGACGAGTGAGTCGATCACGGCCTCGATCGAGAGCCGCATGCGCTCGAGCGCCCCGCCCGTGGTATCGGCGGCGGCGATCCGCCGGTCGAACTCGAGCATGCTGCGCTCGAGCACCGCCGCCCAGAGCGCGCGCTTGGTCGGGAAGTGGTGGAAGAGGGCGGACTTCGAGACGCCCACGCTGTCGGCCACCGCGCGCATCCCCACGCCGGCGAAGCCGAAGCGGGCGAACAGCGACTCGGCGGTCTCGAGGATCTTCGCGCGGGTCGAGGGCGAGGCCTCGGCTTCCGGCTCTCGATCCTCGGGCTCTCGCTCGGACTCGCCCATCTGCGCTTTCCGCCTCGGGTTTTCGTCCTATGGCTCGGACCGACCGACCGGTCGGACGGGCAGGATGATACCGGCCCGACTTGACGGAAGCAAGCCGGCCCGGCGCACACTCCGCGCGGCGATGGCGAGCCCCGAGATCCAGCGGCTGCGCGCGGGCCTGGAGCCCGCGCTCCACGGCCAGGACGACGCGAAGCTGGGGCTCGCGCTCGCGCTGTTGGCGCGCGAGCACGCCTACCTGGAGGGGCCGGCGGGCTGCGGCAAGTCGGCGCTGGCGCGCGCGCTCGCGCACGCAGCCGGCGCGCGCTTCGCCGAGCTCGCGTTCCACCGCGACACGAGCGCGGCCGAGCTGCTCGGCGAGGTGCGGCTGCGGCGCGAGTCACTCGCGCGCGGCGAGCGGATCATGCTCGAGCTCGCGCGCGGGCCGAGCTCGGCAGCCGAGGTGCTCTTGCTCGACGATCTGTCGCGCGCGCCCGGGGAGGCGATCGGGCTCTTGCTGCGCGCGCTGGGCGAGCGGCGGCTCGGGAGTCACTCGCTTCCGCTCGAGACCGCGGTTGCGACTTCCGGCTCGCCCGATGTCGAGAGTTACTCGGATCCGCTCGAGCCCACGCAGCTCGACCGTTTCGCGATCCAGATCCGCATGCGCGGCCTCATCGGCGCGCGCCGCTTCGCGGTGGCGCGCGCGGCGCTCGACCGCGAGCCGGCGCCCGCGCCGCCGCCGCTCGACACCGAAGTGCGTCAAGACCTGCAGCGGCAGGCGGCCGCGCTGCCGATCGAGCCAGCCGCCCGCGCCGCGGTGCTGCGCGCGGTCGAGAGACTCGCGCTCGCGGCGGGCGCCGAGCCGGTGCTTCTCTCCGACCGCGCATTCGCGCGCGCCGCGCCCGCGATCATGCGCGCGCACGCGCTCGTGCGCGGCGCCCCGCGCGTCCAGCCCGAGGACGTGCGCGCGCTGCGCTTCATGCTGGCGCGGCGCATTCCCGAGTCACTCGAGGCCGACGTGGGCGCGATTCTCGAGGAGGCGATCCAGGCCGACGTGCGCGCGGACCCCGCCGGCGCGCGGCCCGCGGCGGCCGAGCGCACGGGTGCAGCGCCCGGCGCCGGCGGCGGCTCGCCCGACGCGGCGATCCCCGTCGAGTCACTCGAAGCGCGCGACCGCTCGCTGGCCGCGGTCGAGCCCACGGCGAGCGCGCGCGGGGGCGACGAAGCAGCCGCGGTCGAGTCACTCACGCGCGCGCTGGCCGGCCGGCTCGAGCGCGGCGCCGTCGAGCGCGGAGAAGATCCGGGCGGCTCGCCGCGCAGTCTGCGCCGCATGCGCCGTCTGGACGAGATACTCGACGCCGACCCGGTCGACGCGCTGCTATACGTCGAAGGGCGCGCGCCCGCCGGCGCCCGCGTGCTCCGCCGCGAGCGCCGCAACGCGGGCGGGTCACTGGCGGTGCTGCGCGACGTGTCCGCCTCGATGGAGGGCCGGCTCGCGCGCTGGGCGGGCGAGGTGGTCTCAGGCATCGTGCGCGTGGGCGCGCGCCGCCGGATGCGCCTGGGTTACATCGAGTTCAATCACGAAGCCGAGCGCTTTGCGTCGGGCGGCGCGTTCTTCCATCGCCGCTACCGGCGCGTGCTCTCGCTCGCGCAGCGCCGCCGGGCGGAAGGCCGCACCAACTACGAAGCGCCGCTGCGCGCCGCGCTCGGCGAGCTGCGCGCGAGCGCCGGCCGCGAGCGACACATCGTCTTGCTCTCGGACGGCGTGCCCGTGCTCGGTGACCCGACCGTCGCCAGCGAGCGCGCGCTTGCGAGGCGGTTGCGCGTCAAGGTACACACGGTCTTCCTCGGCTCGGGCGAGTGCCCGGCCGTGCTGGACGAGCTCTCGCGCGAGACGGACGGCCTGCGCTTCGCCGCGAAGCCGGGGCCGGGCGGGCGACTCACTCTGAAGGAACGATGACGACTCACTCGCTCAACCGCCTCCGCGAGTTACTCGACCGGCACGTCGTCGGCCACGACGACGCGAAGCAGGCGCTGCTCCTCGCGCTGGTGACTCGCGAGCACATCTATCTCGAGGGTCCGCCGGGCTCGGCGAAGACGCGCATGGCGGAGCTGGCGGCGCGCGGCGCGAGTCTCGGCTTCTTCTTCTACCAGATGCATCGAGACACTCGGCTCGCCGAGCTGGTGGGCGACGTCGTGCTCGAGCGCCGGCCGCTCGCGAACGCGGAAGGCGAGCGCATCCACCAGGCGATCGAGCCCGGCGGCATTCTCACCGCCGACATCTGCGTGCTCGACGACATCTCGCGCGCGCCGGGCGAGGCGCTGAACGTGCTGCTCCGCGTCCTGAACGAGCGGAAGTTCGGCGAGCGACACATCCCGCTCCTGACTGCGATCGCGACGTCGAACCCGCTGCGCGACGAGTACTACAACGAGCCGCTCGACCCCGCGAACCTCGACCGCTTCGCCCTACAGCTTCGTGTATCGGGACTGATTCAGTCGGGCGACCGCGCGCACGCGCGCGAGCTGGTCGACCGCTTCGCGGACGGCAGCGTGCTCGAGCAACCGGAGCCCGCGCCCGTGCTGACTCGCGCCGATCTCGACCGCGCGTTCACCGAGCTCGTGAAGATCGAAGTGCCGTCGCGCGAGAAGGACCGGCTCATCGAGTTCCTGCGGCGATTGGTGGTCGACTATGATTGCGACGAGACGAACTCGCTGCTCACCGACCGCAGTTTCTTGGTGAAGGCGATCAAGCTGTTGCGCGGGCGCGCGCTGTTGGCGGGCCGCGCGCGAGTGGAACGGGGGGACTTGGCCGTGCTTTCGCAGATGACGACTTTCCGCGTGCCGGAGGAAGTGCAAGCGAAGGTGCCCGAGCTCCTCGGGGAGATCACGGCGTGAAGATATCCGTCGAAGTGAACGGCCAGGTCCAAGAGCGCGACGTCTCGCCGCGCTTGCTGCTCGTTCACTTCCTGCGCGAGACACTCGGGCTCACGGGGACTCACATCGGCTGCGAGACCACGATCTGCGGTGCGTGCACCGTGCATCTCGACGGCAAGGCCGTGAAGAGCTGCACCTTGTTCGCGGTGCAGGCCGACGGCCGGCGAGTCACTACGGTCGAGGGGCTCGCGAAGGACGCCGAGCACCTGCACCCCGTGCAGACCGGATTCTGGGAGGAGCACGGCCTCCAGTGCGGCTACTGCACGCCGGGCATGATCATGACCACGTCCGCACTCCTCGCCGAGAACTCGAACCCGAGTGAGTCGCAGATTCGACACGCCATCGAGGGCAACATCTGCCGCTGCACGGGCTACCAGCAGATCGTGAACGCCGTGCAGCACGCGGCTCGCATTCAGAAGGGAGGCCGCTAGTGCCGGTTCGCCCCATCTCCGTCGGGGAGCGCATCAAGCGCCGCGAGGATCCGCGACTCATTCGCGGTCTGGCGACTTACACCGACGACATCAAGCTGCACGGCATGCTGCACGCGGCGTTCGTGCGGAGTGACTACGCGGCCGGGAAGATCGAGAAGATCGATCTCTCGAAGGCGCGCGCGCGCAAGGGAGTCATCGCCGCGTACACGTTCGACGATCTGCGCGGGAAAGTCGGGCGCACGCCGTGCGTGGCGCGGCCCGAGCCGGGGCGCGACGTCGAGCACCCGCTGCTCGCCGACAAGTTCGTGAGATGGGTGGGTCAGCCCGTCGCCGTGGTGATCGCGGAAGACCGATACATCGCGCGCGACGCCGCGCTCGACGTGACGGTCGACATCTCGCCGAGTCAGCCGGTGATCGATTTGAAGTCGGCGCTCGATCCGGCGAAGGGCAAGGTGTACGCCGACCACGCCGACAACGTGGCGCTCGCCGTGCCTCTCAACGCCGAGAATCACGCGGCCGTCGGCGAACTGCTCAAGAAGGCCGACGGAGTCATCAAGCTCGAGCTCGTGAATCAGAAGGTCGCGCCGGTGTCGATGGAGCCGCGCGCGGTGCTGGCTCACTGGGACGAGGGCCCGCAGCGACTCACCGTCTGGACCTCGACTCAGGTGCCGCACCTGGTGAAGCAGCAGCTCGCGCAGTGTCTCGGTCTCTCCGAGGTGCGCATCCGGGTGGTCGCGCCCGAGGTCGGCGGCGGGTTCGGCTGCAAGATCCCCGTGTACGCGGAAGAGTGTCTCCTGCCGTGGATCTCGCGGCAGCTGCGCCGGCCGATCAAGTGGGCCGAGACACGCACCGAGAACCTGCTCGGTACGACTCACGGCCGCGCGCACATCCACGAGATCGAAGCCGCGTACATGAACGACGGCGAGCTGGTCGCGCTACGCGGCCGCGTGCTGTCGGACGTGGGCGCGTACCCGAGCTTCTTCGGCCCCGCGATCGCGACGTTCACGCCGCTGATGATGCCCGGCTGCTACAAGCTCCGGGGTCTCTCGGTCGAAGTGATTGCGCTCTACACGAACACCATGGCGACCGACGCGTACCGCGGCGCGGGCCGGCCCGAGGCCGCGTACACCGTCGAGCGAGTCATGGACGCGATCGCGGCGAAGACGGGCCTCGACCCCGCCGACGTGCGGCGGCGGAACTTCATCCCGAAGAGCGCGTTCCCGTTCACGACGGCGGGCGGCGCCGTGTATGACTCGGGTGACTACGCGACGACGCTCGACAAGGCGCTCGCGAAGTTCGACTACGCGGGCGCGAAGGCGCGGCGCGAGCAGGCGCGCGCCCAAGGACGCTTGGTCGGAATCGGCGTCGCGACGTTCACCGAGATCTGCGGGCTCGGGCCCAGCACGGCGGCGTCGCCGATCCAGCGCACCGGCAGCTGGGAGTCGGGCATGGTGCGCGTCGAGCCGACGGGCAACGTCGTGATCACCACCGGCGCGTCGCCGCACGGCCAGGGACAAGAGACCGCGTTCGCGCAGCTGGCCGCCGACGCGTTCGGCGTCGACGTGACCGACGTCGAGGTGCTGCACGGAGACACCGACGTTGTGACTCACGGCGTTGGCACGTTCGGCAGCCGCGGCCTGGTGGTGGGCGGCACGGCCGTGCACATGGCGCTCGAGAAGGTGAAGGCCAAGGCGCAGCGGATCGCGGCGCACCTGCTCGACGCGAAGCCCGAGCAAGTCACTTTCGATGGAGACACTTTCAAGGTGACCGGCGGCGAGCGGAAGATGACCTTCCGGCAGGTCGCCGAGGCCGCGCACCTTTGGAACGTGCCGGTGCCGGGCGAGGAGCCGGGGCTGGAAGCCGTGGCGCGCTTCGAGCCCACCGGCACGACGTTCCCGTTCGGGAGTCACGTGTGCGAGGTCGAGGTCGACCCCGACACGGGCGAGGTCCAGATACTGCGCTACGTGGCGGTCGACGACGCCGGCAAGATCGTGAATCCGCTGCTCGCGGAAGGGCAGAGACTCGGCGGGATCATCCAGGGCCTGGGTCAGGCGCTGTGCGAGGAAGTGAGATACGACGAGAACGGCCAGCTGCTGACCGCGACCCTGATGGACTACGCCATGCCCAAGGCGCACATGTTCCCGCGCATCGAGCTCGACACGACCTGCACGCCGACTCACTTGAACCCACTGGGCGCGAAGGGCATCGGCGAGCTCGGCACGATCGGCTCGACGCCGTGTCTCGTGTCGGCGGTGCTCGACGCGCTCGCGCCGCGCGGGGTGACTCACATCGACATGCCGCTCACGCCGCTGCGCGTGTGGAGCGCGCTCTCGGGGGCCGCGAAATGATCGCCCAGGACTTCGAGTATTTCGCCCCGAAGACGGTGCGCGAGGCCCTCGACTTACTCGCGAGGAACTCCGACGCCAAGCTGCTCGGCGGCGGCATGAGCCTGATCCCGGCGCTGAAGCACCGGCTGCAGACGCCCGCGGCGCTCGTCGACCTCGGCCGCGTGCCCGGGCTCGACGGCGTGTCCGAGAAGCGCGGCGTGATCTCGATCGGCGGGCGCGCGACTCACGCGAGCCTCGCGGTGCCGGGTGACTTGGCCGACGTGCACGTGATTCACGAGGCCGCGGGCTCGATCGGCGACGTGCAGGTGCGCAACCGCGGCACGATCGGCGGCAGCCTCGTGCACGCCGACCCCGCGGCCGACTGGCCCGCGGTGTTTCTCGCGCTGGACGGCGAAGCGGTGGTGGCCGGCGCGCGCGGCGAGCGCACCGTCGCCGCGAGTCAGTTCTTCACCGGCATGCTGCAGTCCGCGGTGAAGCGCGACGAGGTGCTGACCGAGGTGCGACTCACCGTCGAGCGCAAGCGCGCGGGCACGGCGTACGTGAAGCTGCGCCAGTCCGCGTCGGGCTTCGCGCTGGTGGGCGTCGCCGCCCACGTGAGTCTCGACCGCAAGGGCCGCATCGAGCGCGCGACGGTCGGAGTCACCGGCGTGAATCCCGTGCCGTTCCGCGCCGCGGCGCTCGAGAAGCGGCTCGCGGGCGAGTCACACGACGCGGCGAATCTCCGGAAGCTCTGCGCGCGCATCGAGGAGGCCGACCCGACCGAGGATCTGAACGCAACGGCCGCGTTCCGCACTCACTTGGTCGGCGTGTACGCGGCGCGCGCGCTCGCCGCGGCCGCGTCGAGGGCCGCGGCGTGAAGCTAGAGGGCAAGCAAGTCGTCGAGCTCCCGATCCAGCAGGTCTACGAGAGACTCATCGATCCGCGCGTGCTGCGCGCGAGCACGCCGGGGCTCGAGAAGCTCGATGCGCGGGACGCCGATCACTACGACGCCGCGCTGGAAGTGAAGCTGCCCGCCATCACGGGCCGCTTCGAGGGCACGCTCGAGGTCCTCGAGCGCACGCCGCCGTCGCGCGTGCGCCTGCGGCTGCAGGGCAAAGGCGCGGTGGGGTTCGTCGACGGGGAAGTCACGCTGGACCTCGCGAACCTGGACGAGGGCACCAGCGTGGCGTACTCGGCCGACGTGCAGGTGGGCGGGCAAGTGTCTCGCCTGGGTCAGCGCATGCTCTCGGGAGTGACTCGCGAGATGGCCGGACAGTTCTTCGCGACCTTCGAGAAATGGCGGCCCGAAGCGCCCGAGCAGGCGATCGCGCCCTCGCAGGGGCGCTCGCTCCTGCAGCTCGTGTGGCGCAGCTTGCTGCGCGTCCTGGGGCTGCGCCGCGACTGACTCGCTCGCGCTCGAGGCGTGCGTGCTCGCGGCGGGCCGCGGCCGGCGCATGGGCGGCGCCAAGCACCTGCGCGCGCTCGACGGCGTGCCGCTCGCCGAGCGCGTGATTCGTGCCCTGCGAGGCACCAGCGCGGCGCGCATCTCGCTCGTGCTGGCGCCCGGTGACTCGGCCGGGCGCGCTCTGGCCGAGTCACTCGGAGTCCGCGCGCTCGAGGCGGAGTCGGCCGACGAAGGACGCGCCGCGTCGGTGCGCGCCGCCGTCCGCGCCGCCGCGCCCGAATCGGCCGCGCTTCTCTTCGCGCTCGCCGACCAGCCGTTTCTCGAGTCCGCCGACTTCGAGTCACTCTTCGCCGCTTTCCGCTCCGACCCGCGCGGCATCGTCCGCGCGAGTTACTCGGGCGCGCCTGGCTCGCCCGCGCTGTTCGCTCGCGCCCACTTCGCCGAGCTGCTCGAGCTGCGCCGCAAGGACGGCGGCCGCGCCGTCATCGCGCGCCACCCCGAGCTCGTGCGCGCGGTCGAGCTCCCGCCCGATCACGGCCCTGATCTCGACGACCCGCAGGACTGGCCGGAGTGAGCGGCCCCGCTACTTTGCCCGACCCAATGGAACGAACACTGTCGATCGTGAAGCCGGACGCCGTCCGCGCCCGCAAGCTGGGCGCGATTCTCGACCTGATCGAAGCCTCGGGGCTCACGGTCGTCGCCACCAAGATGCTGCAGCTCGACCAGGCGAAGGCCGAGGGCTTCTACGCGGTCCACCGCGAGCGCCCCTTCTTCAAGGACCTGGTGAAGTTCATGACCTCAGGCCCCGTGGTCGTCTCGGTGCTCGAAGCCGACGACGCCGTCGCGCGCTACCGCAAGCTGATGGGCGCGACCGATCCCGCGAAGGCCGACACGGGCACGATCCGCAAGAAGTTCGCGACCAACATCGAGCAGAACGCGGTGCACGGAAGCGACTCCGCGGAGAACGCGGGCATCGAGATCGCGTACTTCTTCAGCGCGACCGAACTGGTGAAGCGCGCTTAGAGCGCCGCGCGCGGGCGGGCCGGGCGCGCCGCTCGCCGTTCGCACGGCGACTTTCATCTCGCTCGACGCGAGTATCTCGGGCCGGCTCAAAGGCTCGCTACGCGCGCCCCGCGCCAAGCCCGGCTCCGTGCCGGTTCAGTGTCTCGCCCCTGAAAGAGGACGGCGAGGGTGATCCATCTCGCGCGGTGACCCACCGGGGCGCAACTACATCCACTGAGTCGCAACTTGCGCCTCACTGCGTGGGCAGCGCGAGCAGGATCACGCACGCCGCTTTTTTCTTTCGGAAGACCGAGAGCTCTTCGGCGGCGGGCGTGTCCCGAGTCAGTGACTCGGGGCGCTGCGCCGCCTGGAGCGCCTCGGGCGGGCCGGGCGCGTAGCGGGCATTCGAGCCGGCCCGAGAAGTCTGCAGACGAGGAAACCGAAGTTGCCGTGCGACCATGCCCGCGGCGCCCGGCCCGCCCGAAGGCGCGCTCGCGGAGTCGGTGCCTTACGACGAGTAGCCGATCGCGATCAAGACCATGAGCAACACGTAAGAGGCGACGAGGATCAGGTTGCGTCCCAGGCTGCTCTCGGTCTTCGGTTCGGCGGCTTCCATTTGAGTGATCCTTCGGAAGAGTCGGGCTCGGGCTATAGCGCCGCGCCGACGGAAATCGCTACTTGCGCAAGAGTGAGTCGAGGTGATCCGCGCCACGCGCGGTCATCCACCAGAAGAACGGGAACAGCGTGTAGTGACCGCAAGGGAGCTCGTACCAAACGGGTTCCCCGAGGGCTTCCCAGAGCTGTTGCGCGTATTTGTCGGGAATCACCGTGTCGAGGCGGCCCGACGCCATGCGTTGCTTGTGCGGCTCGAGATACGCGGCGTAGGTGAGTGGGTCGACCGGCTCGGTGAGCGCCCTCACACCGGCGACCCACTCCTCGCGGGTCGTCCAGCCGCGCTGCTCCATCATGCGGTCGCGGAAGTCGCGCACCGGCGTCTCGCTCGAGTCGAAGAAGATCCCGGCGACGTTCCCGCCGGTCATCACGTAGAAGCCGCCGCGGATCCGCGGGTCGCAAGCAGCAAGCAACAACGCTTGGATGGAGCCGATCGACACGCCCGCCGTCGCGATGCGCGACGGATCGATCTTGGGGTGAGTCACGAGCCAGTCGAGGATCCGGCGCGCATCGATCACGCCGGCGCGCATCACGTCGCGGACGACGTCCGCGTTGTTCTGGTGATCCAGGTCGAGGGCGCGGCGCTCGAGCCGCACGACCGCGTAGCCGCGGTTGACGAGCGCCTTCGCCATGCCTTCCGAGACGTCGTGGGGTCCGTCGAGAATCTCGAACACCACTACCGCCGGGAATGGGCCGTCACCCGGCGGGACGAGGGCGTGAGCCACGCGCTCCTTCCCGAGCTCGTCCGGGAACAAGAGCCGGAACGCCTTGTAGTCCTGCGAGTGGAAGAACGTGTACACGTCGAGCACCCAGCTCTGCTCCACGGTGAGTCCCTCGGGCTGGATCTTCACCGTGGCGGGATCGAGTGCCGGATAGTCGAAGAAGGAGAGGGGCGCGAGTGACCCGCCGTTCGGCGCGGGGCGCGGCGTCTCGCCAGGGCCCGAGGTCGAGGTGCAGCCCGCGAGCGCGAGCGCCAGAAACAGAAGCGGCGCGCGGACCCGCGCCGGAGCGCGTCCCACGCGCCGCTTCGCTTCGAGCAAGCTCGGGTCAGTCCGCTTCGCGCGAGCGGCGGATGAAGGCCGGGACGTCGTACTCCTCCTCGAAGGGTGAGACGAAGTCGTCGGTGCCGTTCATCTCGAGCTTCGCGGCGGGCCGCATCGGTGCTTCGAGCGCGGTGGCCTCGGTCAGGCTCTCGGGCGACGCGGGCTCGCGCAGCGGGAGACGGATCGGGTGCACGTTCTCGAAGCCCTCGGCGCCGATCGTTGGCCGGCGGCGCGCGCGAGACACATCGGAGAGACCGGTCGCGATCACCGTCACGCGGATCTCGTCCTTCAGGTTCTCCTGAACGACGGAGCCGAAGATGATGTTCGCCTCTTCGTGCGCCTCTTCGTGAATCAGACTCACTGCCTCGTTGGCCTCGTGCAGCTTCATGTCGGGGCCGCCGGTGATGTTCACCAGCACGCCGCGCGCGCCCTTGATCGAGAGCTCCTCGAGCAGCGGGTTCGAGATCGCGGCCTGCGCCGCCTTGATCGCGCGGTCCTCGCCGGTGGCGCGGCCCGTGCCCATGAGCGCCATGCCCATCTCACTCATGATCGTGCGCACGTCGGCGAAATCGAGGTTGATGATGCCGTGCACGGTGATGAGGTCCGAGATGCCCTGCACCGCGTTCAACAGCACGTCGTCCGCGATGCGGAACGCCTCGGTCATCGTCGTGTCTCGACCCGCCATCTGCAGGAGCCGGTCGTTCGGGATCGTGATCAGTGTGTCGACCACGTCGTGCAGAGAGTCGATGCCCTGCTCGGCTTGGCGCTTTCTCACGGCGCCCTCGAACAAGAAGGGCTTCGTGACTACGGCCACAGTGAGTGCGCCCAGCTCCTTCGCGACTTCCGCCACGATCGGCGCGCCGCCGGTGCCGGTGCCGCCGCCGAGGCCGGCAGTCACGAACACCATGTCCGCGCCGGAGAGCACGTCGCGGAGTCTCTCGCGCGAGCTCTCTGCCGACGACCGACCCACTCTGGGATCCGCGCCCGCGCCGAGACCTCGCTCACCCAAGTGAATCTTCGCCGCCGCAAGATTCTCGGACAGCGCTTGCGCGTCCGTGTTGGTCGCGACGAAGTCGACGCCGGAGAGACCGGCGCGAATCATCGTGTTGACCGCGTTTCCACCGCCGCCTCCGACGCCGACCACTTTGATCCGCGCGCGGAGATCCGTCGCTTGCTCGAACTCGATCATCTCATCCCCCCTGAAGCCCGGCTCACAGTAACTCGACTCGTCGAGAAACGCTGTACCTGGCGTGAAGATTCTTAGCGCATCTCTCCGTAGAACCACTCGCGCATGCGCGCGCGCACTTTGCGGAACGACGATCCGTCATACACACGGAAGCGTGGCTTGCCCGCGCGCTGTGAGCCGTACAGCGCGAGACCCACCGCGGTCGCGAACTCGGGACCCTGCACGCGATCCACGAGTCCGCCGATCCCGCGCGGTGTACCCCGACGCACGGGCAACTCGAAGATCTCTTCCGCGAGCTCGGGCAATCCTTCGAGCGCGCTGGTGCCGCCGGTCACGACGATGCCCGAGGGGATCTTGTCCAAGTGACCCGTGCGCGCGAGCTCCTCGCGCACGAGTGACAGGATCTCCTCGACTCTCGGCTCGAGAAACTCCGAGAGCATCTTGCGTGACACTTCCCGCGGGGCGCGGCCCCCGACGCTCGGCACCGTGAGCAGCTCCTCGCGCGGGAGATACCGGGCCGCGGCGCAGCCGAAGCGCCGCTTGATGCGCTCGGCCTGGTCGAACGGCGTGCGCAGACCCACCGCCGCGTCGTTGGTCAGGTGATACCCGCCCAGCGACAACACCGCGGTGTGTTTGATCGAGCCGTCGCCGAACACCGCGAGGTCCGTGGTGCCGCCGCCCAGGTCGATCAGCGCGACGCCGAGCTCCTTCTCGTCCGGCGCCAGAGTGGCTTCGGCCGAGGCCAGCGGCTCGAGCACGATGTCGATCACGTTCAGGCCCGCCTTGTTCGCGGACTTGATGACGTTCTGCGCCGAAGTGACTGCCGCCGTGACGATGTGCACCTTGGCGATGAGTCGCACGCCCGACATGCCGACCGGCTGCTTGATGCCGTCCTGCCCGTCGAGCTCGTACTCCTGCGGGATCACGTGAATGACTTCGCGGTCGGCCGGGATCGCGATCGCCTGGGCCTGCTCGATGACTCGCTTCAAGTCACTGGGCCGGACCTCGCGGTCCTTGATCGCGATCATCCCGATCTCGTTGTGGGCCTGTATGTGTCCGCCGGCGATGCCCGCGTACACCGAGCTGATCTCGCAGCCCGCCATCATCTCGGCTTCGTCGACCGCCTTGCGGATCGAGTCGACGGTCGCGTCGATGTCCACCACCACGCCCTTGCGCAAACCGCGCGACGGGTGAGTGCCGATCCCGATCACCTCGATCGAGTCACCGCTCGGCTCTGCGACGACAGCGCAGATTTTGGTCGTGCCGACGTCGAGTCCGACGATCAGCTCATCGTGTTTCGCCATGGTCCCCCCCTGCCGGTTTGCGCACCTCGCGCAACACCGGATTGCTCTTGAAGCGCAGATCGACTTCCTGTGCGCCGGTGCTCTCGACGACGTCGGCGTCGGAGAGCGCGCGCCAATCCACGAACGACGCGCGCGGGTCGCGGCCGACCACCAGGCGCACGTTGCGACCCAGCGTGCGCACGCGGACTTCACCCGCGCGCGTCGCGTCGATGCTCGCGAGATGCACGCCCGACTCACGCGCGGCGGCGAGCACCGGCAGCGCGAAGCGCGGCTCACCCACGAGCTCGGGGAGTTTCTCGGCTTCGCCGGGCAGGAGCGGGAAGCGCGCGCCCCCGGCGTCGAGCCCGAGCCCGCTCGCGACCTCGAGCGCGACGGGCGTGCGCTCGGTGATCGACACGACGAGCCGGTCGGGCGGAATACGCACGCAGCGCGCGCGAGACACTCGCGGGTGCTTCGCGAGCGCCGCCGCCGTGCGCTCCGGATCCAGGTCGAGGAGCGGCGTGCTGGCCGCGACGCCGGTGAGTCGCCACAGCTCGTCGCGGTCGAGTGAGCGCACGCCGACGAAGTCGACGTGAGACAGGCGGAACGTCTCGCCGCGCGCGAGCTCGGACAGCGCGCGTGACTCGAAGAAGCCGTGGTGCCGCGCCCAGAGCAGGGCGAAGACGAGCGCCACGGCGGCGAGCAGCCGCTTCAAGCCGCGCGGCAGGGTTCCCGCGTCGAGCCGCCGCGAGGTCATCGCGGCTCTCCCACGATCCGCACCTCGGTCTCGAGCGTGACTCCGGTCTTGGCGCGCACGGTGTCTCGCGCGCGCTCGATCAGGGCCAGCACGTCCGCGGCCGTCGCGCCGGGCTCGGTCACGATGAAGTTCGCGTGCAGCGGCGAGATCATGGCGCCGCCGACCTTCGCGCCCTTCAGCCCAGCGGCCTCGATGAGCCGGCCCGCGAAGTCACCCGGCGGATTCACGAACGTCGAGCCGCACGAGGGCTGATCGACCGGCTGAGTCGCCCGGCGCTTGGCCATGAGTGACTTGTGGCGCTCGCGGATCGCGTCCGGCGAGTCCGCCGTGGTGGCGAAGCTCGCGGCCAGCACCACCGCGCCGCCGGGGAGCTCCGCGTGCCGGTAGCGGAAGCCGAGCTCGGCGCGCGAGCGAGTCACTACACGCCCCTGCGCCGGCTCGAACAGCTCGACCGAAGTCACTGCGTCCTTCATTTCGCGCTCGCGTGTGCCTGCGTTCATGGCGATCCAACCCCCCACCGTTCCCGGAATTCCGATTGCGAACTCGAGCCCCGCGCGGCCGCGCTCGGCCGCGAAGCGTGTGACTGCCGTGTGACTCGCGCCCGCTTCGGCGCGCAGCGTGCCGTCCCGGTCCAGCGCGACGTCGCGCAGGCCCGCGAGGCGCACGACCACGCCGCGCACGCCGCCGTCGCGCACGAGCAGGTTGAAGCCGCCGCCGAGCACGAGCAGCGGGATCCGCCGCTCGCGGCACCAGACGGCGACGCGGCCGAGCTCGTCGCGCGACTCGATCCGCAGCAGCGCGTCGGCCGGGCCGCCCACGCGGAGCGACGTCCACGCCGCGAGTGACTCGCCGAGGTCCACGCGCCCCGGGAGCATCGCCACGAGATCGGCGGCGAGTGTCTCATCGAGTGCCAGGGCTCCCTCCGTCGGCGGCCAGGAAGTCGCCCGCGAGCCGGCCGATGTCGCCGGCGCCCATGAAGAACACCACGTCGCCCGGCCGAGTCACTTCGCGCAGCTTGGGCACGATCTGCGATTTCTCGGGCACGAACTCCACCGCGCGGTGGCCGCACGCGCGCACGGCCTCGGCCAGAGACTCGGCGGTGACTCCGGGGATCTTCGCCTCGCCCGCGGCGTAGATGTCGGTCAGCACCAGCACGTCGGCGTCGTGGAAGGCGCGCGCCAGCTCGTCGAACACGTCGCGCGTGCGCGTGTAGCGGTGCGGCTGATACGCGACCACGATGCGGCGGCCCAGACCCTCGCGCGCCGCGGCGAGCGCCGCGCGCACCTTCGCGGGATGGTGCGAGTAATCGTCGATCACGGTGATTCCGTCGCGCTCGCCCTTGATCTCGAAGCGGCGCTCGACCCCGCGGAACGCCGCGAGCGCTTCCTGGATCTTGGGCACCGGCACGTCGAACTCGAGACCCACGGTGAGTGCCGCCAGCGCGTTCTGCACGTTGTGTCTGCCGGGCACGCGCAGCGAGAAGTTCGCCAGGTGCTGGCCGTGCGCGCGCACGGCGAAGCGCATGCCGAGCCCAACTGACTCGATCCGGTCGGCCACGACGTCCGCCTGCGGCGACATGCCGTACGTCCACGCGCGGCGAGTCACTTGGGGCAGGAGTGTCTGCACGTTCGGGTCGTCGATGCACAGCACCGCGCAGCCGTAGAACGGCACGCGGTTCGCGAACTCGACGAACGCCGCGTGCAGCGCCTCGAAGCTGCCGTAGTGGTCGAGGTGATCGCGGTCGATGTTGGTGATCACCACGACGGTCGGCACGAGGCGCAGGAACGAGCCGTCCGACTCGTCGGCCTCCGCGACGAGCACCTCGCCTTCGCCGAGCCGCGAGTTTGCGCCCAAGCTGATGACTCGCCCGCCCACGATCGTGGTCGGGTCGAGCCCGCCCGCCGCGAGAACCTCGGCGGTCATCGACGTGGTCGTGGTCTTCCCCGCCGAGCCGCCGATCGCCACGCCGTATTTCATACGCATGAGCTCGGCCAGCATCTCGGCGCGCGGAATCACTGGAATGGACGCGAGCTCCGCGGCCTTGAGCTCGGGATTGTTCGGACTCACCGCGGACGAGAACACGACGACGTCCGCGCCGTCGACCGCGGTCGCGTCGTGACCGATCGAAATGCGGATGCCCAGCTCGCGCATGCGGCGCGTGGCCGCTGACTCGCGCAGGTCCGAGCCAGACACGGAGTAACCCTGCACGTGGAGTATCTCGGCGATCCCCGACATGCCCACGCCGCCGATCCCGACGAAGTGAACTCGCTGAACGCGCCGTCTCATAGAAGCTCCTTGCAGTGAGTCCAGATGTCGCGCGCCGCGTCGGGCCGCGCGCGAGACAATGCGGCCGCGGCCATGCGCGCGCGCCGCGCCGGATCGCGCAGCAGTGACACGACCGCGTCGCCGAGCTTCTCGCCCGCTTCCGCGTCCGGAACAACGAGACACGCGCCCGCGCGCGCGAGCTCGCGCGCGTTCGCCATCTGGTGGTCGTCGGCCGCGAACGGGTAGGGCACGAGCACCGACGCCACGCCTGCCACGCAGATCTCGGCGACCGTGCCGCCCGAGCGCGCGACGACCAGGTCCGCGCGCGCCATGCGCTCGGGCAAGTCGTCGAAGAACGCGGCCACGTCGGCGCGGACCGCCGCGGCCTGGTACGCGGCGCGTGTCTCGTCGAGGCCCGAAGCGCCGGTCTGGTGCGTGATCTCGAGGCCCGCGATCGCCCCGAGCCGCGGCAAAGCCGCGGCGATCGCCCGGTTGACCGAGCGCGCGCCCTGACTCGCGCCGGTGATGAGCAGGCGAGTCACTCCATCCTGCGCGCGCACCCCCGCTCGCGGCAGCGCGCGCACGGGTCTGCCGGTCAGCACCGCGCGGCCCGCGGGGAAGTACGGGATCGCGTCCTCGAACGCGACGAAGATCCGCCTCGCGAAGCGGCCGAGGAGCCGGTTCGCACGGCCCGGCCGCGCGTTGGGCTCGAGCAGCGCGATGGGGATGCCAAGAGTGACTGCCGCCGCGACCGCGCCAACCGACGCGTAGCCGCCCACGCCGATCACCAGGTCCGCGTGGTGACTGCGCAGCTGGCCGCGCGCGACCCAGATCCCGCGCAGCCCTTCGAGCATGCCGGTGACTCCGCGAATCACTCCGCGGCCGGTGACTTGCGCGCTGGGCACGAGGTCGAGCGGATAGCCCGCCGCGGGCACGTACTTCGTCTCGAGCCCTCTTGCGGTGCCGACGAAGCGCACCGCGGCGTCGGGCTCCGCTTTGCGGATCTCCTCCGCGATCGCGAGCGCCGGGAAGATGTGACCGCCGGTGCCGCCGCCCGCGAGCACGACCGCTAGCGCCATCCCGCCCTCCCGCGCTTCGACGGCCGGGCCGCGTTCGCGATGAGTCCCAGCGCCGCGAGACTCGCGACGAGTGACGTGCCGCCGTAACTCACGAGCGGGAGCGTCGAGCCCTTGGTGGGGAGCACGCCCATCGCGACGCCGGCGTTCAGCATCGCCTGCAGCCACAGCATGAGTCCCGCGCCGAGAGTCACTAGCGTGGCGAACGGTGACTTCGCGCGCTGCGCGATGCCGAGCGACGAGAGCGCGAGCACGGCGAAGCCGACCAGCACGAGCGCCACGCCGAACAGACCGACCTCTTCGCCGACCACGGACAGGATGAAGTCGTTGTGCGCCTCGGGCAGGAAGAAGAGCTTCTGCTGACCCGCGCCGAAGCCCACTCCGAACAGCCCGCCCGCGCCAAACGCGAGCTGTGACTGCACGAGCTGATAGCCGTGACCGCGCGGGTCGGCCCACGGATCGAGGAACGCGAGCAGCCGTTGCACGCGGTAGTCACGAACGAGCAGGGCCGCGGCCGCGAGCGGCAGCGCGAGCGCGCCAGTGAGTGCCAGGTGATCGAGCCGCGCGCCCGCCGCGAAGATCAGCACCGCCGAGAAAGTCGCGATCAGCATCGCGCCGCCGAAGTCGGGCTGGCGCAGCAGCAAGAGCACGGGGATGCCCGCGAGCAGCGCGGGCACGGCGATGCTCACGCGGTAGTCACTCATGCGGTCCTGCCGCGACGCGAGCCACTGCGCGAGGCCGAGCAGCACGCCGAGCTTCGCGGGCTCGAGCGGCTGAAACGCGATGGGCCCGAGCGAGATCCAGCGCTGCGCGCCGCCGCCCGAGGTCCCGAGCGGAGTGAACACCGCGGCGAGTGACAGCACCGCGAGCCCCCACGCGACCAGCCCGACTCTCTCGAGCAGCGGCAGCGGCGCATAGAAGCAGAAGGCCGCGACCCCGAGGCCGAGCACGAGCGCGAGTGACTGCTTGCCGAGATAGGCGAGCGTGGTGCCGAACACGACCTCGGAGCGCGCCGCGCTCGCGCTGTACACCATGACCAGGCCGAAGCCGACGAGCAGCAGCCCCGCCACCGCCAGCTGCGACGTCCCGAAGCGACTCAGCACGCTGCGCCTCCCGCGCCTTCGGGCAGCGCGCACGCGAGCTCGGCGAACTGCCGGCCGCGGTCCTCGAAGCTCGTGAACTGGTCGAAGCTCGCGCACGCGGGCGCGAGCAACACGACGTCGCCGGGCCGCGCGCTCGCCGCGGCGTAAGTCACTGCGTCGGCGAGCGTCGTGACTCTCTCGACCCGGCACGCGCCCCCGAGCGCGCGCTGCAGGTCCTCGGCCGACTCACCGAACACGAACGCCACGCGCACGCGCGCGCGCTTCGCCGCGTCCGCCAGCGGCGCGAAGTCGAGCCCCTTGTTGCGTCCGCCCGCGAGCCACACGACCCGCTGTGTCTGCGACAAGAGACTCGCGACCGCGGCCGCGGGGTTCGTGGCCTTCGAGTCGTCGACGTAGCGGACGCCCGCGCGCACGCACACGTCGCGCACGCGGTGCGGCAGGCCCTGGAACCGAGACAGCACGGAGTGAATCGCGTCGGCGCCCGCGCCCGCGAGGTCCGCCGCCGCGGCCGCCGCGAGCGCGTTGTCGAGCGGGCGGCGCGAAGCGTCGGACAGCTCGGCGAGCGGGATGCGCGCGCGCACCGCGCCGTCGCGGGTCACCAGCAGTGACTCGCCGTCGCGACACGCGCCGGTGTCGACCCGAACGCTGGTCGCGAACCACGCGACGTGAGCCGGGGCGCGCTTGGCAACGGAGCGCGCCCACTCGTCCTCGTGATTCGCGACCAGCCAGGCCTCCTGTCTCTGCAGGAGCGCGAGTCGAGCCTTGGCCTCGCCGTACCGCTCGAGTGACCCGTGTCGATCCAGATGGTCGGGGGCGAGATTCAACAGCACCGCGACGTCCGCGTGCAGGTCGCGCGCGTGCTCGAGCTGGAAGCTCGACAGCTCGGCGACGACCCAGCGGTAGCCCTTGCCCACGAGCTCGCACAGCGCGGTGCCGATGTTCCCGCCCACGCCGGTCGCGAAGCCCGCTGCCGCGAGTATCTCGCCCACCAGCGTGGTGGTCGTGCTCTTCCCGTTCGAGCCGGTGATTCCCACGAGCTTCGCGTCGAGGAACTGCGCGGCGAGGTCGACCTCGGGCACCAGGTTCGCGCGCGCCTCCGTGGGGAAGCCCGGGCTGGCCACGACCGCGTCGAAGCGCGCGTAGTCGGGTGGCGCGTCGCCGGAGAGGCGCTGGGCCGCGGCGGGCAGTGACTCGAGCGCGGCGGCTTTGCGGTCGTATACCGTCACGCGGGCGCCCGCGCGCAGGAGTAGGTCGACCGCGGCGCGTCCGGAACGCGCGGCCCCCAACACCAAGACGTGTTGATTCGCGTAGTTCAAGTTGTTCGAGTGACTGAGTGACTTAGCGGAGCTTGAGCAAGGACAGAGCGACGAGTCCGAGAATCACCGAGATGATCCAGAAGCGGACGATGATCTTCGGCTCTTCCCAGCCGCGTAACTCGTAGTGGTGATGGATCGGCGCCATGCGGAAGACGCGCTTGCCGCGCGTCTTGAACGAGGCGACCTGGATCATCACCGAGAACATCTCGAGCAGGAACAGACCGCCCGCGATCACGAGCGCAATCTCCTGCCTAGTGATGATGGCGACGGTCGACAGCGCGCCGCCGATCGCGAGCGCGCCAATGTCTCCCATGAACACCGATGCGGGGTACGTGTTGTACCAGAGGAAGCCGAGCCCGGCGCCCATCAGCGACGCGCAGAAGATCGCGAGCGTGCCCGCGCCCGGGACGTGCTTCAGCTCGAGATAGTTCGCGATCACCGCGTTGCCGACGACGTAACTGAAGAGGCCCACGACGGCGGAGGTGGTCATCGTCGGGCCGATCGCGAGGCCATCCAGGCCGTCGGTGAGATTCACGGCGTTCGAGAAGCCGACGATGAAGATCATCGCGAACGGCACGTACAGCCAGCCCAGCACCGGATGGAAGCCCTTCACGAGCGGCACCGAGATGGCCGCGTCGAAGCCCGGCAGTGAGTACAGCCAGATCGCCGCGATGCCCGAGACGAGACACTGACCCACGAACTTCTCGCGCGCGCTGATCCCCTTGGGGTTCTTCAGGATCGACTTGCGGTAGTCGTCGACGAAGCCGATCACGCCGCAGCCGAGAGTCACGAACAGGACGATCCACATGAACTGATTCGTCCACTCGGCCCAGAGCAACGTGCTGATGGTCACGGCGAACAGGATCAGCGCGCCGCCCATGGTCGGCGTGCCGCCCTTCTCCTGGTGACGGTCGGGAGTGTCCTCGCGGATCGTCTGGCCGATCCCGCGGTTCTCGAGCCAGCGGATCAGCGCCGGGCCCGCGATGAACGCGATGAGCAGCGCAGTGAGTGCCGCGCCGACGCTCCGGAACGTGAGATACCGGAACACGTTGAACGCAGACACTTCGCTGGAGAGCAGCTCGTAGAACAGGTGATACAGCATCAGCAGGACTCCATGAGCAGCTTCACGACTCGCTCGAGCTTCATGCCGTGCGAGGCCTTCACCAACACCGTGTCGCCGGAGCGCGCCTCGCCCCGCACGCGCGCGGCGGCGTCTTCGGCGCTGGTCGTCTCGTACACGCGCGCGACGCCGCCGGCGCGCGCGGCCGCGGCCGTGTGAGTGGAGAGCTCGCCGACCGTGACGAGTGAGTCGACGCGCGCGGTGGCGACGCGGCGGCCGAGCTCCGCGTGCAGCTCGGGCGCGGTCTCGCCGAGCTCGCCCATGTCGCCGAGCACCGCCAGCGCGCGGCCCGCGCCGCGCAGCTCGCCCAGTGTCTCGAGCGCGCGCGCCATCGAGTGCGGGTTCGCGTTGTAGCTGTCGTCGATCAGGAGCACGCCGCGCGGCGTGCGCAGCAGCGCCGAGCGCCCGGGCACGCTCTCGAACGCTTCGAGCCCGCGCTGGATCGCGTCGAGCGGGCGCGCGCCGAGCGCGCCCGTCGCGAACGCGGCCGAGGCGGCGCACAGCCCGTTGTCGACGAGGTGCAGGCCGGGCGCGCGCATGCGTATGCGCGCCGTGCCCGCGGGACACCGAAGTGTGTAGAGCGCGGCGCCGTGCTCGAGCCGTTCGACCGCGCCCTCGAAGTCGGCTGCCGATTTCACGCCGAAGCGCAGCTTCTTGCCCTTGAAGCGCGCCGACTGAGTCACGCAGTTCGCGTCGTCCGCGTTCACGATCGCGGTCGCGTCCGCGCGCAGGCGCTCGAACAGCTCGCCCTTCGCCGCGGCGATCGCCTCTACCGAGCCGAGCAGACCGAGGTGCGCGCTGCCGACGTTCGTGACCGCGCCGACCGTGGGGTCGGCGATGCGAGTCAGCGCGTCGATCTCGCCCGAGTGATTCATGCCGAGCTCGACGAGCAGCACTTCGTCGCCCGCCCGCAGGCCGAGGATCGTGAGCGGCAGGCCGATGTGATTGTTCAAGTTGCCCGGCGTGCGGTGCACGCGGCGGCCCGCGGCCTCGAAGATGCGCGCGCACAGCTCCTTCGTCGTGGTCTTGCCGTTCGAGCCCGTGATCGCGACCACCGGGCCCGCGAACTTCGCGCGGTGCGCGCGGGCCAGAGCGCCGAGCGCGAGCACCGTGTCGGCGGCGACGATCGCGGGCAGAGCGAGTGACTCGTCGGCGCGTGACACGAGCGCCGCCGCGGCGCCGCGCTTCGCGGCCTCGGCCAGGAAGTCGTGGCCGTCGAAGCTCTCGCCTTTCACCGCGACGAACAGCGCGCCTGCGCCGAGCGAGCGCGTGTCGGTCGAGACACTCGTGACTTCGAGATCGGCCGAGCCGCGCAGCGTTCCGCTACAGGCGCGCGCGAGCTCGCCGAGCTTCCAGCTCATGGCCGGCCCGCCCGAGCGCGGAGCGCCGCAGCCGCTTCCTCGCGGTCGTCGAAGTGGCGCTTCTCGCGCCCGATGATCTGGTAGTCCTCGTGACCCTTGCCCGCGATCACCAGACAGTCTTCGGCGCGCGCGAGTGACACGCCGCGCGCGATCGCCGCCCGCCGGTCGGGAATCACTTCGAACGAGCCGGAGAGACCCACGGCGACGTCGCGCAGGATCGCGTCGGGATCTTCCGTTCGGGGGTTGTCGCTGGTCGCGATCACGAAGTCCGCCTTCGCGCACGCGGCGCGGGCCATCGGCGCGCGCTTGGTCTTGTCGCGGTCGCCGCCGCAGCCGAACAGTGCGATGAGCCGCCCGCGCACCAGCGGCCGCACCGCCGCGAGCATGCGCTCGAGTGAGTTGGTCGTGTGCGCGTAGTCGACCAGCACCACCGGTAACTCGGCCCCGACCCGCTCGAGACGGCCCGGGATCTGCGGGCAGGTCTCGAGCCCGCGCTTCACCGCGTCCCACGGCACGCCGAGCGCGCGCGCGGCCGCCAGCGCGGCCAACGCATTGTCGATCTGGAACTCGCCGGGCAGCGGCAGGTCGACGTCGATCGCGCCGTCGGGGCCGCGCATGGCGAAGCGCGAGCGCGCGAGCTCGACTCGCTCGTCCACGCTCTGGTAGTCGGCGCGCGAGTCACTGCCGCGCCCGTAAGTCACGACCGAGTTGCCGCCCGCGCGCGCCAGCTCCGCGTAGCTCGGCGTCCAGGGGTCGGCCGCGTTCAACACGGCGGTGCCCGCCAGCAGGTCCTTCGCGAACAGGAGTGACTTGGCGCGGCCGTAGCTCTCGACGTCGCCGTGGAAGTCCAGGTGGTCCTGCGCCAGCTGCGTGAACACCGCGACCGCGAAGCGCAGCCCGCGCACGCGCCCCTGCGCCAGCGCGTGCGAAGAGACCTCCATCGCGGCCGCGTCCACGCGCGCGTCGCGCATGCGCGCGAACCAGCGCTGCAGGTCGAGTGACTCGGGCGTGGTGAGCGCGGACTTCTCTTCGAAGCCGGGCCAGCGCACCGAGATCGTGCCCAGGCTGCCCGCGCGCTTCCCGCCGGCACGCAGCAGTGACTCGCAGATGCGCACGGTGCTGGTCTTGCCCTTCGTGCCGGTGACTCCGACCAGCACGAGAGACTTCGCGGGGAAGGCGAAGAAGCGCGCCGCCACGCCGGCCAGCGCCGCGCGCGCGTCGCGCACCACCGCCACGCCCACACTAGGCGGGCACGACGCGGGCGCTTCCTCGACGAGCAGCGCGGTCGCCCCGGCCGCGAGCGCGTCCGACACGAAACGGTGTCCGTCCGCGTTCGCGCCGCGCAGCGCTACGAACAGCGCGCCGGGCCGGACCTGACGTGAGTCGTAAGTCACGTCGTCCACGCGGGCCGACGGCGAGCCGAGCACGCGCGCGTCGAGATCCGCGACCAGCTCGGAGAGCACCGGACTCAACTGTCGTCTCTCTTTCTCGGTGCGGCGCGCGTCTGTATCTGCGGCGCGGGAGCGTTGCCTTGACCGAGCTGATCCAGCGCGTACGCCGCCACCTCGCGGAACACGGGCGCGGCCACGATGCCGCCCGTGTGCAGGCCCTGCGGCTCGTCGACGAAGACTCCGATCACGAACCGCGGATTCACCGCCGGCGCGATGCCCACGAACGACGCGATGTAGTCCTTCTGTGAGTACGTGCCTTCCTTCACCTTCTGCGCGGTGCCGGTCTTGCCGGCGACGGGCACGTTGGGCAGCGCGGCGTTCCCGCCCGTGCCCTCTTCGACGACGGCGCGCAGCATGCCGAGCACGGTGCGCGCCGTCTGTTCGGAGATCACACGCGGACCGAGCTCCACGGCGAGCCGCTGGCCGTCGCGCTGCTCGACGGCGAGCAGGCGCGGAGTCACTCGCAGCCCGCCGTTCGCGAACACCGCCATGGCCGCGACAAGCTGCACGGGAGTCACCGTGATTCCTTGGCCGAACGCCAGGTTCGCGCGCTCGATCGCCTGGCGCTCGCGGATGTCGCGCAGCGCGCCTCCGATCTCGCCCGGGAAGCCCGAGCCCGGCACGTCGCCGAAGCCGAAGCGGCGCATGCCGTCGACGAGCCGCCGCGCGCCGAGGCGCTCGACGATCTTCGCCACGCCGATGTTCGACGACTCGGCCACGATCTGAGTCACGTCGAGTATCTCGTGCGGGTGGTAGTCGCGGATCGTGCGGCGCCCGATCTTGTAGTGGCCGTTCTCGCAGTCGAAGCGGTCGGTGGGCCGGACCACGCCGGCATCGAGCGCGACCGCGACCGAGAACGGCTTCAGCGTGCTGCCCGGCTCGAACGCGTCGACGAACGCGCGCGCGCGGTACAGCGACTTGTCCTCGGTCCAGAAGCGGTTGGGATCGAAGCTGGGTGACTCGGCGAGCGCGAGTATCTCGCCGGTCCACGGGTCCATCGCGACCAGGGTCGCGTGGCGCGCGCCCGTCTTCGCGAGTGACTCGGCCAGCGCGCTCTCGGCGAAGTGCTGCAGCCGCACGTCGATCGCCAGCCGCACCGCGCGGCCCGTGCGCTCGGCGGGCGCGCTCGACACCGTGGGCAGCAGCTGGCCGTGCGCGTCGCGCCGCGCGGCGATCTCGGCGCTGGCGCCGCGCAGCTCGCGGTCGAACGCGAGCTCGATGCCCGAGAGACCGCGGCCGTCGCGGTCGGCGAACCCGATCAGCGCGCCCGCCATTTCCCCGTTGGGGTAGAAGCGGCGGCGCTCGGGCATCAGCTGCACGCCCGCGAGGTTCAGGCGAGCCACCTTGTCGGCGGCGTCAGGAGATACCCAACGCTGCAGCCACACGAAGCCCGACCCGCGAGTGAGTCGCTTCTCGAGCTCGCGCGCGGGGAGCTTGAGCGGACCGGACAGCGCTCGTGCAGCGGCGCGCCGGTCCGCGATGCGCTTCGGCCAGGCCGCGACCGAGTCGACGGTCGCCGACACCGCGAGCACGTTGCCGCGCCGGTCCTGCAGGTCGGCGCGCAGCGCCTGCATCTCGACGGTGGTCTGTGCCTGGCGCCCGGCGCGGGCCGAGAGCCACTCGGCGTCGAGTGTCTGCAGCTGGATCGCGCGCGCGAACAGCGCGGCGAAGCCGAGCAGGGCCACGACGGCGATCGCGTCGAGGCGTCCGGGGCGCAATCCCGCGCGGCGGCGGCGAGCCCGCCGAGCGCGAGTCACGGCTGTCTCTCCGCGGCCACGTGACTCAGTCGGCCGTCGGGCTCGAGCGCCACCACTTGCTCCGGGCGGGGGTAAGTGAGTCCCAGTGCGCGCGCGCGCGGCTCGACGCGCTCAGGCGCCGAGAGCGCCGCGGCTTCGACGCGCAGGCGCTCGACCTCGAGTGACAGCGCGTGTTCCTGCGCGACCCGGCGGCCCAGCTCGTAGCGCAGCGAAGTGAGTCGCGTGCGCACGTACACGAGCCCCCCCGACGCCGCGATCACGCCCAGCGCCAGCGCCAGCAGCACCTGGAACCACGGCCCGCTGCGGCGCAGGCGCGAGTTCAGCACCGCACGCCCCCGCGCAGGCGCGCGCTCCTCGCGCGCGGATTGCGGCGCGCTTCGGCCGCGGAAGGCCCGCGGCCCCGTCCGAGCAGGCGCATGCGCGGCTGGCGCCCGCAGCCGCACACCGGCAGCGCGGGCGGGCAGATGCAGCCGCGCGCCTCGCGCGCGAGAAACTCCTTCACGCGGCGGTCTTCGCCCGAGTGATACGACAAGACCGCGAGGCGCCCGCCCGGCGCGAGCACCTCGACCGCCGACGCGAGGCCCGTGTCGAGCTCGCCCAGCTCCTCGTTCACCGCCATGCGCAGCGCCTGGAACACGAGCGTCGCCGGGTGGTGGCGGCGGCGCGGCAGGCGCACGGCCTCGAGCGCGGCGAGTAACTCCTGCACGGTCTCGATCGGGCGCCGCTCGAGCAGCGCGCGCGCGACGCGAACCGGGAAGGGCACCTCGCCGCGGCGGAGTAACTCGACGAGCTCGGGCTCGTCGATCCGCGCGAGTAACTCGGCCGCGGTCTCGCCGTGCGCGCGGTCCATGCGCATGTCGAGCGGAACCGGCGCGTCGCCCGGGCGGAACGAGAGACCGCGCTCGACTTGATCGAGCTGATCGGAGCACACGCCCAGGTCGAACAGCACGCCGTCGACGGGCGCGACGTTCGCGCCGGTCGCGACTTCGCGCAGGAACGAGAACCGCGCGTGGAAGAGCTTGGCCGAGTCACCGAAGCGCTCGAGCCGGCGCTCGGCGACGGCCAGCATCTCGGCGTCGCGGTCCAGGCCCACGAGCACGCCGTCGGGCCCCAGCTGCTCGAGGATCGCCTCGGCGTGGCCGCCGTGGCCGGTCGTCGCGTCGACGATGCGCGCGCCCGGGCGCGGCGCCAGCAGCTCGAGCACCTCGGCCACCATCACGGGCTCGTGACTCACCGAGTGACTCCCCGCAGCAGGCGCGAGTGCTGCGCGTAGTTCTCCTGCGTCTCCGAGATCGCCGCTTCGTAGCGCGCGCGGTCCCAGATCTCGACGCGGTCGGTGAGTCCCGTGAACACGATCTCGCGCTCGAGCCGCGCGCGGCGACGCAGCGGCGGCGGAATCAGGATGCGGCCCTGCTTGTCGACGCTGCACGGCGAGGCGTTGCCGACGATGAGTCTCTCGAGCGCCTCGGCCGAGTCATTCAGCACTTCGGCGGCGAGTTTCTCGCGCAGGCGCGCGAACACGTCGGGCGGGAAGAGACTGAGACACTCCTGGCCGGCGGTCAGCCAGGGCGGCTCGGCGGAGCGGGTCAGGAGCTCGCGGAACTCCTTCGGGAGGCTGGTGCGACCCTTCTCATCGAGAACGTGTTCGTGACATCCCCAGAACATCGTCCACCGGCTCCCGCGCGCACCGGTGGGAAGGGGGCCCCAAAGGTCCGGTGCTCCCCCCCTGAACAGCACCTGAAGCCCTTGGGGCCCTATCCCACTGAGTTGGATCCTACCTCCACTCGATCCCACGAGTCAACCCCGTAGTGCAAGAAATCTCTAGAAAAATCAGGCAGGTCGGGGACTCCGGTGCGGCGCGGTTGCGCCCACTGCATCTAGGGCGCGAGCGCGGAGGAGCCGCAACCTATGGGGGTCGAAGCGGCTCAGCCGTGGGCGCGGCGGCGGAGCACGGGCCAGTGAGTCGCGTGGGCCTCGCGAAATTTCTCTGCCATCCGCATCCCACTCGCGCTCTTCGCGGGAAACTCCCGCGCGGCTTGTGACTCCTCGGCGAGCACGGAGACGACTTCGGCGACTGACTCGGCGAGCGCGTCCAGGTCGTAGCCGCCTTCGAGCGCGAGCACGAGCTTGCCGCCACACACTTCGTCGGCGACGGCGCACGCGCGCGCGGCGAACCCCGCGAAGCCCGCGGTAGTGACTTCCATTCCGCCGAGCGGGTCGCGCACGTGCGCGTCGAAGCCCGCCGAGATCAGCAGCACGTCGGGCCGCCAGTCGACGAGCATCGGCACGAGCAGCTCGTCGAAGAGCTGGCCGTACTCGGCGTCGCCGCAGCCGGCGGGCAACGGGAAGTTCACGGTCGCGCCGAGCCCCGCGCCGTGACCTTGCTCGTCGAGCGCGCCGGTGCCGGGATAGAACGGGAACTGGTGCGTCGAGACGAACAGCACGTCGCGCTCGCCCTCGAACAAGTGCTGCGTCCCGTTGCCGTGGTGCACGTCCCAGTCGACGATCGCGACGCGCTCGACACCCGCGTGCGCGCGCAGCGCCTGCGCGGCGATCGCCACGTTGTTGAACACGCAGAAGCCCATGGGCGCGAGCCGCTCGGCGTGGTGACCCGGTGGCCGCAGCGCCGCGAACGCGCGCTTCGCCTCGCCGCGCGCGACGCGGAGCGACGCTTCGACGAGCGAGCCCGCGGCGAGCCGCGCGACCTCGAGTGTCCGCGGCGACGCGTACGTGTCCGGGTCGAGCTGACCCGGCCGGCCCTCGATGCGCTCGAGCGCGCCGAGGTACTCGCGTCCGTGCGCGAGCAACAGCTCGTCCTCGGTCGCTTCGCGCGGCGCGAGCGCGCGGATGCGGTCGGCGAGTGGGTCGAGCGCGCGGTCGATCGCGACCAGGCGCTCGGGGCGCTCCGGGTGCGGGCGCGACGGCGTGTGCTCGCGGAACCGAGCATCTCGCACGACGAGGGGACGTGAGTCGCTCATCGTCGGAGCATAGCGGCGATTGACACACTCCGGCGCCTGGACGATAGAGACAGCGTGGCCGCCAGGCGGGAGCCAGAGCCAAGGCGCCGGGGCCTCGCGATCACTGGCCTCGGCACCTTCACCGGAGCGCGCATCGCGGAGCGCTTGCTCGACGCCGACGCCCCGCCGCGCATCGTCGCGCTCGACTTGCGACTGCCGCGCCGACTCGAAGGGCGGGTGAAGTTCCACCGGCTCGATCTCACCGAGCCGACCGCCGACAGCGCGCTCGCCGAGATACTCGAGAAAGAGAGCTGCGACGCGATCCTGCACGCGGCGTTCTTCACGGATCCGCACCCGGACACCGAGCTGTCTCACGAGCTCGAGGTCGTCGGGTCACTGCACGTGATGAACGCCGCGGCGGCGGCGAACGTGCGGAAGCTGGTGGTCACTTCGAGCGCGCAGGTGTACGGGCCGCACCCCGACAACCCCGGCTTTCTCGACGAGGAGCACGCGCTGCGCCCGCACCGCGAGGCGCACGCCGTGCGCGACCGCGCCGAGATGGAGAACCTGTTGCGCGTGTTCGCGCAGAGACACCGCGACGTGGTGGTCACCTCGCTGCGGCCGTCGTGGATCATGGGTCCTAGCTTCGAGTCGGGAGTGACTCGGCGATTCGAGAGCGGGCGGGTCGTGACTCTGCTCGGCTATGACCCGCTGCTGCAGTTCCTTCACGAGGACGACTGGCTCGACGCCGTCGAGCTGGCGCTCGAGCGCGACGTCCCGGGGGCGCTGAATCTGGCGGGCGACGGCGTGCTGCCGCTGTCGACCCTGCTGCGGCTCGCCGGCAAACGCAGCCTGCCGCTGCCGCACCCGCTCCTGTACCGAGCCGCGAGTCTCGAGTCACTCGCGCGCACGGGTGACTCGCCCGCGGCGTTCTACGATCACCTCCGCTTCGGCTGGGTCGTCGACACACGGCGCGCACGCGACCTGCTCGGCTTCGACCCGGTGTACACCACGCAGGAGGCGTGGATGAGCTTCGTGGTCGCGCGCAAGCTGCGGGGCTACCGGTGAGTCGCGACATCCCGCCGGAGGTGCTCGCCGAGCTGCGCGAGTCGGTGCGCTCGCTGCGCCGCGACCTCGAGCGCTTCGGCGCGCGCGCGCCGGCGGAGCTCGAAGACGACTCCGAGCCGCGGAGTGACTCGCCCCGCGAAGAGCCCGCTCCGGCTTCTCCCGGCTGGTTCGCGCAGCTGCGCGACGAGCTGGGCTCGCGGCTCGACGAGATCGACGTGGTGAAGATCTACGAGTCACTGCGCGAGCGCGTGGCGATCCCCGGCTCGGGCGACATCTCGGCCGAGGTCGACGACTTCGGGCTCGACGACCGCTACCTGCAGCGCGCGCGCCGCTGGCTCGACTGGCTGTACGACAAGTGGTGGCGGGTCGAAGTGACTGGCATAGAGGGCGTGCCCGACGCGCCGCGCGTGCTGTTCGTCGCGAACACCGCGGGCATCCTGCCCTGGGACGCGCTGATGATCTCGCACGCCATCGAACGCACGCACCCGTCGCGCCGGCGGCCGCGGCCCATGGTGAGTGACTGGATCGCGACGCTGCCGTTCAGTCAGTCGCGCCTCGCGCGCCTGGGCGCGGTGCGCGCGTGCGCGGAGAACGCCGAGAGACTTCTCGAGGCGAATCAGTGGGTGATCGCGTTCCCCGAAGGCCAGAAGGGCGCGCTGAAACCGTTCCGCGAGCGCTACCGCCTGCAGCGGTTCGCGCGCGGCGGCTTCGTGTCACTCGCAGCGCGCCTCGGCGCGGTGCTGGTGCCGGTGGCGGTGATCGGCTCGGAAGAGGTTCACCCGATCCTGTTCGAGCCGCGCATCCTGCGCCGCCTGCTGGGCGTGCCCGTGCCGGTGACTCCCACGTTTCCGCTGCTCGGCCCGCTGGGCGTGGTGCCGCTGCCGAGTCACTGGCGCATCCGCTTCGGCGAGCCGTTGTCGTTCCGCGACGTCACGCCGGAGCGCGCGAGCGACCCGCTCTACGTGAACCGCACCCGCGAGCGAGTCCGCGGCGCGATCCAGAACCTCCTCGACGAGGAGTTACCGAGGCGTCGTTCGGTCTTCGGCTGAGGCCGCGGAGAGCCGTGACTCGAAGCTCTCGAGCGCGGCGGCGAGTCTCTCGAGGTTCTTGTTCAGCGCTTCGAGGTCACCGCGCGTGGGCAGATCGGCGACGCGCAGCACGCGCTCGACGGCGGCGTGCACGGTCTCGCGGAGATCGGCCGCATCGAACTTCGCTCCGACCTGCTCGCCCGGAGTCTTGATCCAGCGCTTCACGTTGTCGCGCATCTCGTTGAGATTCGTCTCGACGTCGCCGACGCCGCGGCGCACCAAGCTGTACAGCGCGTCGCCGCCGCGCTGAATCAGCTCGGCGAGCAACGTGCCAGACACTGCGCCGTCGCGGTCGCGATTCTCTTTCTGGTCGTCGACGAGAATCTGAGACAGAACGATCGGAGTGATCTCTTCGCCCGTCTCGTTGTCGATCACGCAGATGTCGTGACCTTCGCGCACCAGCTCCGAGATTCCGCGCAGCGTGATGTACCGGCTCGACTCCGTGTTGTAGAGCTTCCGGTTCGCGTAGCGCTTGATCAGGATCGCCATGGCGCCCGAGTATCCCACCGCCTCCGGGGTGGGTCAAACCTCCGCCGCGTGTCTCTCGCGGCGCTCTCTTCGCGCGAAGGATCCGCATCCGTTGCGGGCTCGAACACGTCGGCGAGCGCGCCGATGATCTCTGCGACTCTCGCCGCCGCGGGGTCGCGCTCCGCGCGCGCGAGCCAGCGGCGTTCCTCGGCGCAGAGGGCCGCAAGCAGAGTTGCGCGCGCATGGCTGCGCTCGCCGAGCTCTTCGAGGCCGGCGGCGAGCGCGAGCGCGACTTGCTCCGCCGCGCGAATCAGGTGCAGGAGCGCGCGACTCGTCGAGTCAGCCATGACTCGCCGCTCCGAACACCGCGCGCGCGATGCGCGAGAGACCCTCGAGCGCGTGCACGTCTTCGCTGAACAGCGGCACGGTGCGCAGCGCGTCCGCTTCGAGCGGCAGCGCAGCTTCGAGCTCGCGCCGCACGAGTGAGTCACGCCGGACGAGCGCCGCCTGAGCGCGCGCGGCTCCCACCAGCTCGCGCGCGCACGCCTGTGAGTCGAGACCCGGGTCCGCGGCAGCGAGCTGTGACTCGAGCCAGCGCTCCGCGCGCTCGGCTTCGGCAGGATCGTCGGGCGGAGGCTCGCCCGCGCCTGGCCAGGCGTGCACGCGGTTCAGCACCAAGCCGATCAAGTGAATCCCCTCGGCTTGGAGTCTCTCCGAGAACGCGCGCGCGCGCCGCGCCTGCGCCAGGTCGGGGCCGGACACCAGCACGAACCCGCAGCTCGGGTCGCGCAGCAGGCGCGCGACCTCGCGCGCCCGCTCGCCGAAGCCCACGAGCAGCTCTTCGAACGCGAGCAGGAACTCCGACACGGCGGTGAGAAACTCGAGCCCAGTGACTCGCTCCAGCGCACGCAGCGCCAGCTCGGTGCCGCCGCGGAACAGACGCAGACTCGCACGGCCCACGACCGCCGCGGGGTGCAAGAGCAGCTTCAGCACCGAGCCGTCGAGGAAGCCGGACAGCCGGCGCGGCGCGTCGAGAAAGTCGAGCGCGTGAGCGGCGGGCGGCGTGTCGAGCACGATCAGATCCCAGCGCTCGTCCGCATGCACCTGCAGGAGCTTCTCGGTCGCCGAATACTCGCGGCTCCCCGCGAGCGCGTCGGTCAGGTTCTTGTAGATCGGGTTCGAGAAGATGCGCTCGCGCGCGGCGGGATCGGAAGTGAGTCGCAGCACCAGCTCGTCGAAGGTGCGTTTCGTGTCGAGCATGAGCGCCGAGAGACTCCCGGTGTCTGGCGCGCCGAGCTCGCGGAGTCTCTCGCGCGGAACCTCGCGCGCCTCGTGATCGAGCGGCCCGGTGCCCAGCGCATCCGCGAGCCGCCGCGCGGGGTCGATGGTCATGACCAGCACGCGCTTGCCCGCGCACGCGGCCTCGAGGCCGAGCACCGCTGCGATCGTGGTCTTGCCCACGCCGCCGGTGCCCACCGTGACCAGCACGCGGCAATCGAGCCAACGGTCGGGCTTCACCGAAGCGCCTCGCGGAGTGAGTCGGCCAGCGCACTCACTCCGTCCGGACCGTCGACGCCGCGCGCGAGCCACGGCAGCTCGAACACGGCCTCGCCGGTCTCTCGCGCTAGTGAGTCGCGGAATTCGCGCTGCATCCGGTGGCGCGCCAGCCGGTGGCGCGCGGCCGGGATCACGACCTCGGGCTCGGCCAGCGGCGACGGCGCGCCCTTGGGCGCGCGCGCCGCCGCGGCGAGCGCGCGCTCGGGGTCGGGCAGCGCGAGCGCGGGCTCGACGCCGTTCGCGATCACTCGGGCCAGGCCGACCCCCAACTCGCGCACGCGCGCGCGCAGCTCGAGTGTCTCGCGCACGGGCAGCTCCTCGAGCAGAGTCACCGGCACCACCCACGTGCGCGCCGGGTCGGTCAGCAGCTCTTGCACGCGGTCGGTGTTCCGGCGCAGCGGTCCCATGCGCACGGTGTCGATCACCACCGACGGCGCCGACAGGAGCGAGAGACCGTGACCCGTGGCGGGCGCGTCGACCACGAGCAGCGGCCAGCGCGGGCGCCCGTGCTCCTCGAGTGACACGAGATGCCACAGCTTCCCCAGCGTGATGAGCTCGCGCCAGCCGGGTGCTGCGTCGAGAAACGCGTGGAAGGCGGAGTTCCCGACGATCGCGCGCGCGAAGAGGCGCACGTGCAGCTGCAGCGCGAGATACTCCTCGAGCGCGCGCTCGGGCTCGAGCCGGAAGCGGAACAGATTCGGCGCGACCTCGACCGGCTCGCGGTTCGCCTGCTTCGCGGCCGTGCCCGGCCCGAGCAGCTCGGCGAGCAAGTCCGAGCTGCCCAGCTCGACCACCACGGCGCGCACCCCTGCGCGCGCCGCCGCGACGCCCAGCGCCGCCGCGACGCTGGTCTTCCCGGTGCCGCCCTTGCCCGTGACCAGGAGCACGCGGCGAGACAGGAAGTCAGTGAGCGCTGCCGTCACGTGCGCAGCTCAAGCGCGAAACACTCCGCACCGACGAGGAATGCGGCCGGCGGGGCAACGACATGATCGTCCAGTGCGAGAATTGCGAGACGCGCTTTCACGTCGCGGACGCGCGCATTCCCGAGAAGGGGGCGCGCGTGCGCTGCTCGCGCTGCCACCACCGCTTTCACATCACGCCCTCGTCCGGAGCTCCCACGGGCCAAGGCCCCGCGGCCGATGTTAGCGCGCGGCCCGTGCCGCGCGGACCCGAAGGCGGCGGTGGCGGCGAAGGTGATCTCGACAACCCGGAGTTTCTGTTCGAGGAGAACTCCAGCCCCAAAGTGACTCCCGCGCGTGCGCCGGAGCCCGAAGAGCGGGAGCCCGCTCCGGCTCAAGCCGCGCCCGCTCCGCCGCCGGATGCCTCCAAGCTCCCGTCCGACCTCGAGCCCGCGGCCGCGCCGGAAGAGCGCGTGGTCGAGACGCGCGGGAAGACCGCGCAGGAGATGCTCGACGCCGGCGCGCCGAAGCTCGGCCCCGCCACGGCCACTTCGTTCGAGACGAATCCTCTGTCGGGCGACTCGGACGACACGCGCAGCCGCTTCTTCCTGGGCGAGGACCCGCCGGCCGCGGAGCGCGAGGCGCCGCCGTCGCTGCGTCCCGCGAAGGACAAGCCCGCGAAGCCCGCAGCGCCGCCACCCACCGCGGCGAAGGCCAAGCCGGCTCCGAAAGTGACTCCCGCCAAATCGAAGCCCGCGCTGGCCAAGCCGAGCCCGACTTCCGAGATCGACGCCGCCTTCGGCGCCGGCATGAGCGACGAAGAGGAAGGCGACGCGGGCTGGGAGTCACTCACGAAGGATGCGGAGCCGCGCAGCGTGTTCGACGCCGGTGCGTCGTTCGGGCTGGGGAGCTCGACGCCGAGCTCCGCGCCGCGCGCGCCCGCGAAGAACGCGCCCGCGACCCTGTTCGATCCGGCCGAAGCGGCTCCGACCCTCGCCAAGAAGACCAAGTCGCGAGACACTCAGCCGTTCGACCCCGAAGCCGGCAGCTCGCTCGGCGCGATCCTGCGCGTGGCGGCGTGTCTCGTCGGGTTGGCGCTGTTGGGCGGCGCGCTGCGCGGGCTGTCGCTGCAGCGCGAGGCGCTCACGGCCGGCGTGCAAGCGGAGCAGGGCGGGGGCTGGACCGCCACCGATCTCGAGACGTTCGTCGCGCGCGACAGCCTCGGCACCCGCGTGCTCGTGGTGCGCGGGAACTTGTTCGCCGAAGGTCCGGCCGGCCCGCCGCAAGTCGAAGTGAGTCTCATGGAGAGCGACGGCAGCAAGGTCGGCGAGCCGCGCCGCGCGTGGCTCGAGAGACTCGACGACGCCGAAATCTCGCCCGATCAGCTGAGCGTGCGCCTGGCGTCGAGCGACGGCCAGATCTCGGGGCTCGGCCCGCAAGTCACTGGCTTCACCGCGCTGTTGTCGGATCCGCCGGCGAACGCCCGGCGCGTGCGAGTCACTCTGTTGGGGGGGAAGGCGCCGACGCCAGGCACCGCGACCGCGACCACGCCGCCGCCGGCCGCGCCCGCTCCTGCGCCCGCGCCCGCGCCGAGTCAGACGGGCGAGTCACAGTTCGCCACACCCACGCCGCCCGCGCCAGAGACCCCGCCGGTGCCGCTCCCGCCCGAGGCGGTCGTGCCCGCGGCGCCCGAACCGGAGTGAGTCGGAGCTAGGCGTCCGGCTTCTTCTGGTCGCCGTCCTTCGGCGTGACGTCGATTTCGGGCGGAGCCTTCAGCGCGCTGCGGAAGTTCTTGATGCCCTCGCCCAGGCCCTGACCGATCTGAGGCAAGCGCGTCGCCCCGAAGATCACGATCACGATGACCAGGATGATGAGCAGCTCGCTGACGCCGAGACCGAACATGCGCACGAGGTTCGGCGACGGCCCGGTTGAAGTCAACCGAGCGACTCGGAACACTGCGGCGCCATGAAGCCGGGAATCTTCAAGGCGTACGACATACGCGGACTCGTGCCCGAGGAGCTCGACGCGACGGGCGCGCTCGCGATCGGCCGCGCGTTCGCGCGCCACGTCGAGAGCGGGCCGATCGCGGTCGGGTACGACATGCGCGCCAGCGCGGCCGACCTGCAGAGCGCGTTTCTCGCGGGGCTGCGCGGCGAGGGGCGCGAAGTGATCGACATCGGGCGTGTCTCGACGCCGATGCTCTACTTCGCCACCGCGCACTCGCGCGCGGGCGGGGGCGCGATGATCACCGCGTCTCACAATCCCGGCGGTTACAACGGCTTCAAGCTGTGCGGCCGCGTTGCCGTGCCGATCGGCATCGAGTCCGGGCTCGCGCAGATTCGCGACATTGCGCTGTCACTCGCGGGAGAGACCGCGCCGCCGACACGCGCTGGTGTCACGAAGACCGAGCCCAAGCCGGCGTATTTCGACATGCTGCTCGAGCTGTTTCCCGCGCGGCCGCGGCTCCGCGCGGTGATCGACGCGGGCAACGGCATCGCGGGCGAAGCGCTGCTCGGTCTGCTCGACAGACTCCCGCTCGAGACCAAGCGGTTGTATTTCGAGCCCGACGGCACGTTCCCGAATCACGAGGCCGACCCGCTCAAGGCCGAGAATCTGCACGACTTACAGCGCGCCGTGCGCGCCGAGCGTGCCGACCTGGGCATCGCGTTCGATGGCGACGGCGACCGCGCGGTCTTCGTCGACGAGACGGGCGAGGCCGTGCCCGCGGATCTCATGACCGCGCTGTTCTGCGAAGTGCTCGTCGAGCGCAAGTTACTCGGCGCGGGGCCGGGCATTCCCATGCTGTACGACCTGCGCTCGAGCCGCATCGTGCCCGAGACCATGCGCGCGCGCGGCGTCGAGCCGATCCGCAGCCGCGTGGGTCACGCGTTCATGAAGGCGGTCATGCGCGAGCGCGGCGCGTGCTTCGGGGGCGAGCTGTCGGGTCACTACTACTTCCGCTTCCCCGCGGGTTACATCGCCGACGACGGCGCGGCCGCGATGCTGCTGTTGCTCGAGGTGCTCGACGCGCGGCGCCGGCCGCTGTCGGAGCTGTGGAAGCCGTACCGCAAGTACCGCCAGAGCGGCGAGATCAACCGGTGCGTCGCGAACGTGGCCGAGACACTGACTCGTGTGCGCGCGGCGTTTCCGGACGGCGCCGCCGACGAGCTCGACGGACTCACGATCAGCTACCCCGATTGGTGGTTCAATCTGCGGCCGTCGAACACCGAGCCGCTGCTGCGACTGAATCTCGAGGCGCCGGACAACGAGTCACTCGCGCGGAGGCGCGACCGGATCCTGGGGCTCGTCGAGTCATGAGCGCGGCGACGGCGCCGCGCGTGCTGCGCCGCGCCGCTTCGCTGTTGCGCCGCGAGCGCTCGCTCTGGCCGTGGATCGCCGTGCCGTTCCTGCTGAATCTGGCCGCATTCGCGCTGGCCGCGACGTTCTTCATCGCGAACCTCGACTCACTCGCGGCGCCGCTAGAACGGTTCCTGTCCGTGCCCGAGCCGGCCGCGTGGTACGGCTATCTCTGGACCGGGCCGCTGTGGCTGCTCGCCGCGCTCGTGAAGGTGTTCCTGATCGCGGCGTTCGGCATGGCGATCTACTTCGGGTTCACGCTGCTCGGGGGAGTCATCGCCGCGCCGTTCCTCGACGTGTTGTCCGAGACGGTCGAGAGACTCGCGACCCGCCGCGAGCCGGAGCCCGCGGGCGGAGTGACTCTCGCGCTGCGGCGCGCCGCGCGCAGCGCCGTCGAGGAGGGGAAACGCGTCGCGTACTTCGCGGTGGTGCAGCTCGCGCTCGTCGCCTTCGGGCTGGTCCCGGGCATGCAGCCCGTCGCGGTGGCCGCGAGCCTCGCGGTCGCCGCGCTGTTCATGCCGCTCGCCTACACCGGCTTCGCGCTCGACCGGCGCGGCGTGCCCTTCGCGGCGCGGCGCCGCTGGATCATGAGTCACTCGGTCGAGATGCTCTCGTTCGGCGCGTTCGCGCTCGCGCTCTACGCGGTGCCGGGTCTCTCGTTCCTGTGTATGCCGTGGCTCGTGACCGCGGGCACGCTCTTGGCGCTCGAGGTCGGCCCGCCCGAGGCCGCGCCCTAGGCGGGAATGACTCGCGCGGCGACGCCGCGCAGCCACTCGGCGTCGGCCTTTGCGTCGGGCGCCAGCTCCACGGCGGCGAGTCCGTGCGCGCCCGCGGCGAAGCCACGCGCGAGCCGCGCGCCCAACCCCGCCGCGACGAGTGACAGGCGCGCCGGGTCCAGGTCCGGGTCGGCTTGCAAGTGACTCACGACCTGCGCCAGGTCGGCCGCGGTCTGCGCATCCAGATCGGCCGCGAGCCGCGTCGCGAGCGGGTGACTCGGATCGAGCGCGAGTGTGGACAGCTTGTCACTGCGCCGCGAGCCGCACAGCGGCAAGTCGAAGGTCGCCAGCGCCGCGCGCGCCGACCACGCGGCGCGCACCACCTCGACCCACTCGCCGCTGCCGACGCCGTCGGGGCCGCACAGAATCACGACGGAATGCGGGCCGCGCTTCGCGGGCTTCCACGTGCGCCCGTGCACGCGGTCGCCGCGCGACAAGAGGGTCCAGTGACTCTCGCCGCTCACGCCGCCCTGCGCGGCGCGAGCCAGCGCGACAGCTCGCGCAGCTCGCGCGCGCCCGCCCCCGTGCCGTCGTCGCTCGCGTGCACCGACTCACCGCGCAGGAGCGCGCGGAACAACGCCGGGTCACTCGCCAGCGCGGGCACGACCTGGACGTCGATCCCGTGCTGCCGTCGCGCCGCGGCCGCGAGCCGCGTCGCCAGATCCGAGGCCTCGCGTGCCGTTCGCGCGCCGACCACCCACGCCAGCACCGGGATGCCCTCGAGCGCCGGGGCGATCTCGCGCAAGAGCCGCAGCGCCCGCGCGATCCCCGGCGCCGAGGCGTCGACCGGGAGCAGCACGCCGTCGAGCAGCGCGCGCTCGGGCCGCGCGAGGAGCTCGGCGACCTGCTGACTCCGCTGCAGCACCAGCACCGGCTCTTCGCTCGGTGACTCCGCGAGCGCTCGGGCCACGGCCTCCGAGTCACGCGGCTCGGCAGTCACTCTCACACCAGGGACCAGCGGCCACAGCGCCGAGGCGGGGAAGCTGGCCTCGACCCGCGCGCACCCCGATTCGGCGGCGAGCGCGCCCGCGAGCTCGAGCGCCAGCGCGCACCAGAGCAGGCGCTCCGGCCCGGCCGGCACGCACACTCGAACTCCGGGGCCGGCGCGCCGAGGTGCCGGTTCCGGCTCGGGGTCGGCGAGTGTCTCGGATTCGCGCGCGCGCGCCTCGGTCTGCTCGTCCTCGGGGATGAAGTAGTGGAGGACGTCGCCGAGGTTCTTCCGCGCCAAGCCCGAGTGTCTCCGTCGGCCGCAGCTCGGGGCGGACTTGCCCCTAGCTGATGATCAGGACGGAGTTTACCCCGCCGGCCGGGCCTTCGACCCGCCGCGGGTTACTCGGGTCCGGGGTCCACTCACCGTCGACGAAGTAGCGGTACTGATACACGCCCGGACCCAGGCGCACGACCTTCTCCCAGGTCCCGCCGGGTCCCTGGCGCGTCTCGACGCCCTGGTCGGGGATCCAGTTGTTGAAGTCACCGGCCAGCTGGACGTCGCGCACGCGCGGGTCCTTGAAGGTGAACACGACGCCCTTGGCGCCGGCGCTCGAGATCTCGGCGTCGGTCGGCTCGCTGGGCGGGGGCAGCTCGGCCGGGGCCTCGGCCTCCTCCTCGCGGTCGTACAGGACCTCGAGGGCGAGCGACATGTAGTCGACGAAGCCGTAGGAGCGCCGGTCGAGCTTCGCGATCGGAATGCCGCGCTGCGCGGCCTCGCGCAGGCGGACGTTCGAGCGGATCACCGAGTCGAACACCAGGTCCTTGTAGGTCTCGCGGATCTCCGCGAGCGCGCGCTTCGCGAAGCGCGTGCGCCCGTCGAACAGAGTCGGCAGGATGCGGATCCTGAGTGAGTGGCCGATGCGGTCTTCGAGCAGCGCGATCGTCTCGAGCAGCTTCGCGACGCCGTGCATCGAGAAGTAACTCGTCTCGAGCGGGATGATGACTTCTTCCGCGGCGCGCAGCGCGTTGAAGGTCAGGATGCCCACGTTCGGCGGACAGTCGATCAGCGTGAAGTCGTACGCCTTCTCGAGCTTGGCGAGCGCGTGGGCGAGTCTCTCGGTGCGGCCGCGCGCGCCCTCGGCGGTGAGTTTCTGCTCGAGCGCCGACAGGATCACGCCCGACGGTGCGACGTCGAGATGATCGGCTGCCTCGACGATGACGTCGGCGAGCTTCGCGCCCGCGCCCTCGGCTTCGGCGAGCACGTCATACAAGTTCTCGTCGACCTCTTCGGGATCGACGCCCAGGCCCAAGGTCGCGTGCGCCTGCGGGTCCATGTCGACCACGAGCACGGAGTGACCTTCCGCAGCGAGACAACCGGCGAGACTCACGACGGTGGTCGTCTTGCCGCATCCACCTTTCTGATTCATCACTGCGATGCAGCGCATTCCCGTCCCTCCCCGACTTACGAGTCAGCCTCGAGAATCCGTGCGGGGATGCGGAGGTGGAAGAGACTCGCGGCGCCGGGAACTCTAGCGATCCGCGCACTTTGCGCGGAGCGAGCACCCGAAGCAACCGAGGCAGATCTCGGGATCTCCCTCAAAGTTCCCTTACCCCCCGTCGAACGCGGCGAACGTTAGCCAAAGGAGACAGCGATGGCCAATGTCGATCACGCGCGACCGCGCAAAGTCGGCGTGCTCGACCTGGGTTCGAACACGATTCTCTTGCTCGTGACCGGCGCGGACGGGGCGGTGACCCGCGACGAAGCCCGCATCACGCGCCTGGGTCAGGGTGTCTTCGAGCGCGGCTCGCTCGCGCCGGAAGCAGTCGCGCGCACGAGGCAGGCAATCACTGATTTCTCACGGCTCGCGCGCGCGCAAGGCGTCGACCGGTTGGTCGCGGTCGGCACCGAAGCGCTGCGGCGCGCGCGCGACGGCGCCGAGTTTCTCGCCGCGCTCGAGCGCGAGGGCCTGGTCGACGGCGCCCGCTTGCTCACGGGTGAGGAAGAGGCCGAGCTCACGATCGAGGCGACGCGCATCGCGGTCGGGAGACACTGCGACGCGCTCGCGGTGATCGACGTGGGCGGCGGCAGCACCGAGGTCGCGTGGCGTGAATCACGCGACGCGGCGGTGCGGGGTATCTCGCTGCCGCTCGGCAGCGTGCGGCTGACCGAAGCGCATCTGCCGCACCATCCGATTCCCGCAGCGGACCTCGCGGTCGTCCGCGCGCGCGTGCGCGAGGTGAGCGAGCCACTCGCGCGCGCGCTGCCCGCGGGTCTCGCGAGCGGCGCGGCCGCGATCGTCGCCGTCGCCGGCACCGCGACCACGCTCGCGGCGCTCGAGCTCGAGCTCGCGACTTACGACGGCGCGCGGGTCGAGGGCTTCGCGCTCACCCGGTCGCGTCTCTCGGAGTGGATCGAGCGCCTCGCGAAGCTCTCGGTCGCCGAGCGCCGGGCGCTGCCGGGTCTCGAGCCGGGGCGCGCGGACGTGATCGTCGCCGGGCTCGTGTGTCTCGAGGTGGCGCTGGTGCGTCTGGGCGCCGAGCGCGTCACCGTGTCCGAGCGCGGGGTGCGCCACGGCGTCGCGCTGCGCATGCTCGCTGGCCACAAGATCGTTTGATACCGTCGTTTTTCCTGTGGAAGAGCCAGTCTTGGTGGTCGTCGGTCCCGACGGGCCGAGACCCTTCATGCGCGGAATCCTCGTGCAGTCACTGGTGACGCGCGGAGTTCCGTTCGACGTCGCGTTCCAAACTGCGACGGCGGTGCGCGACCGCATCGCGGCGCGCGGGCGCGTGCGCATCGAGGAGCTGTCGAGTCTGATCGACGAGCTGCTCGACGACCGGTACGACCTGGACGCCCTGGGCTCGGTGACTCTGGTCGAGCCGCCGCGCGTGGTGGAAGAGGACGGCTCGTGGAGCCCGTTCTCGAAAGGCATCCTGGCCGTGTCACTCATGGGCGCCGGGCTCGAGCCCGCCGACGCGCACGACGTCGCGCGTGAGATCGAGCAGAGTCTCTTGAGTCAGGGCCGCGCGGCGATCGACCGCACCGAGCTCCGGCACCTGGTGGCCGCGACCATCGAGCGCACGGACGGCGCCGGTCCCGCGGGCTGGTACCGGCTGTGGCGCAGCGCGCGCGACGACGGCAAACCGAGCCTCGTGCTGCTCGGCGGCGCGACGGGCTCGGGCAAGACGTCACTCGCGATCGAGGTCGCGCGCCGGCTCGAGCTCCCGCGCGTGATCGGCACCGACTCGATCCGCCAGATCATGCGGCTCATGTTCTCGCCGGATCTCATGCCCGAGATCCACTGCTCGACCTTCGACGCATATCTCGCATTGCCGCGCGCGACGTCTCTGGTGGGTGACCCGGTCGTGGTCGGCTTCCGGGAGCAGGCGCAGAAGATCGCGGTCGGCGTGCACGCGCTGCTCGAACGCGCCGTCGAAGAGAACACCAGCATGCTGATCGAGGGCGCGAACTTGGTGCCGGGGATGCTCGAGCTGGGCCGCTTCGCCGGCCGCGCGCACGTCACGTTCGTCATGGCCGGCACGCTCGACCCCGAGGCGTACCGAAGCCGCTTCTCTACCCGCGACGCCAAGGCGCGCAACCGCTCGGCCGACCGGTATCTCGAGCACTTCGACGAGATCCTCGCGATCCAGCGCTATCTCGTCGCCGAAGCCGGGCGCTACGGACTGCCGATCGTGGACAACGTTCAGTTCGACACCGCGGTGGTGTCGGTGATCCGCGCCGTGATCGCGACGCTCGAAAAGACTCAGGCCCACGCGGACGAAGAGGGAGCGGAGTGAGCCACTCGAAACTCCAGCGCGCCTTCGCCGCCGCCATGCTCGGCTGCGCCTTCGCGGCGTGCGGCACCTTGTCGGTCGAGGACGAGAAGAAGATCGGCGCGCAGTACCAGGCCGAGCTGCGCAAAGAGATGGTCTTCGTCCGCGACCCGATCACCGTGAACTACGTGCGCCACTTCGGCGAGCAGCTCGCGGGCTCGGCGCGGCCGTCGCCCTTCGAGTTCCGCTTCTACGTGGTCGAGGACGAGACCGTGAACGCCTTCGCGATCCCCGGCGGCGCGATGTACGTGAACACGGGTCTCTTGATGAAGGTGCACAACGCCGCCGAGCTCGCGGCAGTCATGTCTCACGAGATGGGTCACGTGACTGCTCGTCACATGGCCAAGCGCGTGAACAAGCAGCGCGGCACCGGCTTCGTGGTGAACATCTTCGCGATCGCGATCGCGATACTCACCGGCAATCCGTACATCGGTCAGGCGGGCGGCATGGCGGGCTCGATCGCGGGTCACGCGTTCCTCTCGACTTTCTCGCGTGACGACGAGCGCGAAGCCGACACGCTCGGCTTCGAGACCATGACCGCCGCGGGCTGGAATCCGAACGGCATGGTCACGATGTTCGAGACACTCAAGAAAGAAGGCGGCGGCGGCGGCTCGATGCCGCAGTTTCTCTCGACTCATCCCGCCACCGACGAGCGCATCGAGAACGCGCGCAAGGCGGTCGCGCAGTACCACGATCCGGACAAGCTGAAACTCGAAGACCCGAAGCTCCCGATCATTCAGGAGCGACTCAGGCTGATCGTCGGCACGGATCGCGAGAAGGTCGACCACGACGACGGCGAATCGGACGACGAGGAGTAGTTCGTCGTACAATGCGCCGCCCGCGGGGGAACGCGGCGGAGGCGCGAGACAGTGGGACGACCCGGCACACTCGGTGAGCTCGTCGCGACGGGCTACCGGCCGCGCACCGTACGCGAGGAGCTGCGCGCGAATCTCGCGGCGCGACTGCGCGCGAGACAGCCGTTCCTGCCGGAGATGATCGGTTACTCGGACAGTGTGATTCCCGCGCTCGAGCACGCGCTGCTCGCGGGTCACGACGTGATCTTCCTCGGCGAGCGCGGCCAGGGTAAGTCGAAGATGATCCGCAAGCTGGTCGAGCTGCTCGACGAAGCGGTGCCGGTCATCGAGGGCAGCGAGGTGAACGACGACCCGCTCGCGCCGATCAGCCGCTGGGGTCAGGACCGCGTGAAGGAGCTGGGCGACCGCACGCCGATCGCGTGGATCGGACGCGAGTCACGCTACGGCGAGAAACTCGCGACGCCAGACACTTCGGTCGCCGACCTGATCGGCGAGATCGACCCCATCCGCGTGGCCGAAGGCCGCTATCTCGCCGACGAGTCGACGATTCACTTCGGGCTGATCCCGCGCACGAACCGCGGAATCTTCTGCATCAACGAGCTGCCGGACCTGGCGGAGAAGGTGCAGGTCGGCCTGTTCAACGTGATGGAAGAGCGCGACTTCCAGGTGAAGGGCTTCAAGGTGCGGCTGCCGCTCGATGTGCTGGTCGTGGCGAGCGCGAACCCCGAGGACTACACGCGACGCGGGCGGATCATCACGCCGCTGAAGGACCGTTATCAGGCGCAGATCCGCACTCACTACCCGCCGACCCGCGAGCTCGAGATCGCGGTCATGAAGCAGGAGCGGCGCAAGCCGCGTGAGTCGGCGGTCGAGCTCCACGTGCCGCACTTCATCGAGCAGATCATCGCCGAGCTCACGATCCAGGCGCGCCAGAGCCCCGACGTATCTCAGATCTCGGGTGTCTCGGTGCGCGCGTCGATCGCGAACTACGAGACGGTGATCTCGTGCGCCGAGCGGCGCGCGCTCTTGCTCGGCGAAAAGGAAGCCGTGCCGCGACTCACTGACCTGCCGGCGCTGCGCGCGTCGATGGGCGGCAAGATGGAGCTCGAGTACGCGGGCACCGAGAAGACCGAGAACGAGATCGTCGAGTCACTGGTGAAGCGCGCCGTGCTGTCGGTGTTCGGGGAGCTGTGCGGGGCGATGGACCTGGACGCGATCGTGCGCGCGTTCGACGACGGCTGGAAGGTCGAGGTCGGCGAGGACCTCCCGTCGAAGGAGTACGCGGACGGCGTCGACAACATCGCGGGGCTGCGCAAGGCGGTCGAGTTACTCGGCTGCGCGCAGAGCCCGGCGCGCATCGCGTCGGCCGTCGAGCTCGTGCTCGAGGGCCTGCACCTGTCGAACAAGCTGAACCGCGAAGCCACGGGCCGGCGACTCACTTACGGGTGATTCATGGCGCGCGTGCGCTACAGCCGATGGGACGGCACGCAACGCGCGTTCTCCCTAGCCGCGGAGCAGGCGCTCGACGAGCTCGCGCGCCACTTGATGGAAGGCATGGGCGTCGAAGAGGCGCTGTCCTGGATGAGATACCAGGGCTTCGAGCTGGCCGGCATGGATTTCCGCGTCATGGGCGTGGAGGAGTTACTCCAGCAGCTGCGCCAGCAGGCGCGCGAGCGCATGGCCGGTCACAACATGGACCGCACGTTCGACGAGCGCTGGGAGAAGCTGCGCGACATCCTCGAACGCGAGGAGCGCGCGCAGGGCGAGCGGAACGGCGTCGAGTCGAGGAAGTGGAGTGACTTCAAGGGCAAGAAGGACTCACTCCCCCGCCGTCTGTCCGACGCGCTGAAGCGTTTCGGCGACCACGACTGGGCCGACTCCGACGCCGAGGCCGACTTCCGCGAGCTCCAGGCCGAGCAAGAGCAGATCCGCCAGCTCGAGGAGTTCCACGCGCGCAACCGCCAGATGCTGCGCGGCGGCAACTCACTCTCGTTCGACGAAGCGCTCGATCTCATGCGCGAGATCGAGAGACTCGGCCGCCTCGCGCGCAATCTGCTCGAGGGGCGCTTCGACGAGATCTCGCTCGACGAGCTGCGCGACCTGGCGGGCGAAGAGGGCGTCGAGTCGATCTTGATCCTGCGCGACATGCGGAAGAACCTCGAGCAGAGCGGCTTCATCCGCCCCGGCGAGAACGGCATGGAGCTGACTCCGCGCGCGATCCGCCGCATCGGCGAGCTCGCGCTGGAGGACATCTACGGGTCACTCAAGCGGGGCGGGCCGGGCGCGCACGCGACGACTCACCGCGGCGGGGGCCCGATCACGATCGAACGGTCGAAGCCGTACGTGTTCGGCGAGCCCGCTCACTTGGACGCGGTCGCGACCGTGCGCAACGCGCTGCTGCGCGACCCGAAAAACACGTCGGTGCCGGTGCGCATCGAGCCGGGTGACTTGGAAGTTTGGGACACCGACCAACAGACCGACACCACGACAGTGTTGCTGCTCGACATGAGCTGGAGCATGTCGTGGTCGGGTCGCTGGCCCGCGGCGAAGCGCGTCGCGATCGCGATGGATCAACTGATTCGCACGAGATACCCGCGCGACCGCTTCTTCATCGTCGGCTTCTACACGCGTGCCCGCGAGCTCACGATCCCCGAGCTGCCCGAGCTCGTGTGGAACATGGAAGACCCGTTCACGAACCTGCAGGACGGCCTGCGCGTCGCGCAGAGACTCATCGACCGCAACCCGTCGGCGAACAAGCAGATCATCGTGATCACCGACGGCCAGCCGACGGCTTACTTCGTCGGGGACGAGCTACGCGTCGAGTGGCCCAGCGGCGTGGGCGGCACCAGCCCGCGCGCGAACAAAGAGACGCTGGGCGAAGTGAATCGAGTGACTCGCAAGGGCATCACGATCAACACGTTCATGCTCGACGACTCACCCGAGCTGATGCGCTTCGTGGAAGGCATGACCAAGATCAACAAGGGCCGCGCCTTCTACACCACGCCGGGCCAGATCGGCGAGTACGTGATGGTCGACTATCTCTCGAGGAAGCGCAGAAAGATCCGGTGATCGTCGCCGGAGAAGATCTGCGCGAGCGTGGCCTCGACGCAGTGCTCGGCGCGAGTCACGTCGTGCTCGAGATCGGCTTCGGCCGCGGCGAGCTGCTCATGGATCTGGCCGAGCAGAGCCCGAAGCGCACGTATCTCGGCGTCGAGATCTCGCGCAAGCGCGTCGAGAAGGTCGCGCGCCGCGCCGAGAAGCGCGGACTCACGAACCTATTCCTGCTCCACGCGCCCGCGGAGTTCGCGCTCACGCGCGTGCTGCCACCGTCCTGTGTGGAGGAGTGCTGGATCAACTGCCCCGATCCGTGGCCGAAGAAGCGCCACTGGCGGCGGCGGCTGGTGCAGGCGCCGCTGTTCGAATGGCTCGCGGCGGCGCTGACTCCCGGCGCGCTCTTGCACGTGTCGACCGACGACCCCGGCTACCGCGACTGGATGGCCGAAGCGTTCGCCGCCCAGACTCGTTTCGAGAACCTGCACGCGCCGGCGGCCTGGTCCGAGTCACCGCCCGAGCGGCGCGAGACCGCCTACGAAGCCGAGTGGCGCGCGGCGGGTCGCACGATCGCGTACTTCGACTATCGTAGGCGCCCGTGAAGGCGCTGCTCTCACTCACGCCCGACGAGCTGCGCGCCGAGTTCGCGGACGCCGGCGTGCCGGCGTTCCGCGCGGCGCAGGTCGCGCGCTGGCTGTACGGCCGGCGCGTGCGCGACTTCTCGGCGATGGCCAATCTGCCGGCGAAGCTGCGCGCCGAGCTGGCAGTCACTTGGCGTGCGCGCTCGCTCGAACGCGTCTCGGTGAGCGAAGCGGCGGACGGCACGCGCAAGCTCGTGCTCGCCACGGTGGACGGCGCGAGGATCGAGTCAGTCCTGATTCCCGAAGGGAAGCGCCAGACACTCTGTGTCTCGTCGCAGGTCGGGTGCAGCCTGGACTGCGCGTTCTGCGCGACGGGCCGCATGGGGCTGGGCCGCAACCTGCACGCGGACGAGATCGTCGACCAAGCGCTGCACGCGGCCGAGCTGCTCGACGCGGACGGCAAGTCACTCACTCACATCGTGTTCATGGGCATGGGCGAGCCGCTGCTCAACTTGAAGCACGTGGTGCAGGCGATCCGCGTGCTCACGCACGAAGACGCGTTCGGGCTGGCGCCCCGACGCATCACGGTGTCGACCGCAGGCGTCGCGCCGAAGATCGCCGAGCTCGGCCGCGCGGTGCCGGTGCGGCTCGCGATCTCGCTGCACTCCGCGCGCGACGACGTGCGTGACGTGCTGGTCCCGCTGAACCGCCGCTTCGCGATCGCCGAGCTGCTCGAAGCGTGCGCGAAGTTCCCGACGCCGAAGCGCGAGCGCTTGTCGTTCGAGTACACGCTGATCGCCGGCGTGAACGACTCACCCGCCGACGCGCACGCGCTCGCGGCCCTCGCGCGCAAGGCGAACGCGAAGGTGAACCTGATCCCGCTGAACGAGCACCCGGGCACGTCGTACCGCCGCCCGAGCGAAGCGCGCATGGACGCGTTCCTCGGCGTGCTCGCAGGCGAGCGAGTCACTGCCACGCTGCGACGTTCGCGCGGAGACGACATCTTCGCCGCCTGTGGACAACTCGGGTCACCGGGGACTGGCCGAGCGAGGGCCGTCCCGAGCGAGGACGCAAGCGACGAAGTCGCGCGCAGTGAGACGCAGGCGAACGTAGCCGATAGGTAAGACGTGCTCTACGCGATCGGCGACATACACGGCATGAGGGACGACCTCGTGCGCCTTCTGTCTCGCATGCCGCTGCAGAAGGGCGACAGACTCCTGTTCATCGGTGACTACGTCGACCGCGGGCCGAACCCGAAGGGCGTGGTCGATGAATTACTCGCGCTGCAGAAGTCATACGACTGCATCTTCCTGATGGGGAATCACGAGGCGATGTTCCTCTCGTTTCTCGGCTGGGAAGGGCCGAATTACTTCGGCTCCGAGGCGTTCCTCCACAACGGCGGAGAGACCACGCTGCAGAGCTACGGCTACTTCAACTCCGACGACGAGTTCCAGCTCGACCCAGCGCACGAGAAGTTCTACCGCGAGCTGCAGCTGTGGCACCTGGAGGGTGAGTACGCGTTCGTGCACGCGGGGCTCGCGAAGTCGTCGCTGGGTCTCTCGGACGCGAAATACGCGCTGTCACGCGAGAGCGCGCGCGACCTCTTGTGGCAGCGCGAGACCGCCGACCTACCGCACAGTCTGGGAGTCACGGTGATCTACGGTCACACGCCGCTGCCCGACTTCGGCGTGCGCTGGAATCTCCCGTACTCGATCGGGATCGACACGGGCGCGGTGTACGGCGGCCCGCTGACGGCGATCCGCCTCCCGGACGAAACGATCTTCCAGTCGTAGACTGCGGGGCATGAAGCTCACCGCCGACCACGAACTGATCCGTGACTCCGTGCGCCGTCTGGCCGAGACCGAGCTCGCGCCGATTGCCGCGCGCATCGACGCGGAAGATTGGTTCCCGCGCGACTTCTTCGGGAAGCTGGGCGAGATCGGCGCGCTGGGCGTGCTGGTGCCCGAGGAGTACGGCGGGAGCGGCGGCGACTACATCGGCGCGACGCTCATCATGGAGGAGCTCGCGCGTGTCTCGGGCTCCGTGTCACTGAGTTACGGCGCGCACGCGGTGCTGTGCGTGGGCGCGATCGCGCGTGACTGCTCGCCCGAGCAGAAGCGCCGCGTGCTGCCGCGCCTGTGCTCGGGCGAAGCGATCGGCGCGTGGGCGCTCACCGAGCCGGGCTCGGGCTCCGACGCGCTGGGCATGCGCACGCGCGCGGTGCGCGAGGGCGATCACTACGTGCTGGACGGCGGCAAGACGTTCATCACGAACGGCTCCGAAGCCGAGACACTCGTGGTGTACGCGCGCACGAATCCGGCGCTCGGCGCGCACGGCGTCTCGGTGTTTCTCGTCGACGGCAAGACACCCGGGTTCACGTGCAGCCGCACGCTCGAGAAGATGGGCATGCGCGGCAGCCCGACCGCGGAGCTTCGGTTCGACGGCATGCGCGTGTCACTCGGCGACCGCATCGGCGAAGAGAACCGAGGCGTGGCGATGATGATGCGCGGGCTCGACGTCGAGCGCGCGACGCTCGCCGGCATCTCGGTCGGCCTCGCCCAGGCCGCGCTCGATCACTCCGTGAAGTGGGCGCGCGAGCGCGAGCAGTTCGGCCGCCCGATCGCCGAGTTCCAGATGGTCCAGAAGCTGCTCGCCGACATGTATGTCGACGTGGAGGCCTCGCGCCTGCTCGTGTACGAGGCGGCTCACCTGTGCATCGCGCAAGCGACTGGCTGCGCGAAGCTCGCCTCGGCGGCGAAGCTGTTCGCCTCCGAGATCGCGACCAAGGCCGGACTCGCCGCCGTCCAGATCTTCGGCGGCTACGGCTACACGCGTGACTACCCGGTCGAGCGCATCGCGCGAGACGCCAAGCTGATGGAGATCGGGGCAGGGACCTCGGAGATCCAGCGCACGATCATCGCGAGAGAGCTGCTGCGGGATAATTGACTCGCGGCTACCTCCGCCGGGCTCGGAGCGGGCGCGCAAGCGGGCATGGTCGCACGGCGATCCCATCGAGCTCGAGTCACTCACCTCGGGCCGGCTCGAATGCCCGCTTGCGCGCCCGCCCCGAGCCCGGCTCCTTGCTCCTGGCAAAGGGGATCTCTCGCCATCAACGAGGGAAGAAGTGACTCAATTCGAGGCGCGTTGCGCTGGCACGAGCCCCGCCCGCGGCGCTCCGGGAACGAGTCACCCGCGCGGGCACTCCACTCGCACGGTCATTCTCGCGAGTCTCTCCCGTGCGCGCTGCTCGCGGCGCACCGCCCACGAGTCGTAGAGGAAGATCTCGAGCGGGCGCCAAGGGCGACCCAGCCCCCGATCAGGAGACTCTCGCGGCCGAGCTGCGCGAGTGAGTCGGAGCTGAGCCCGCCGACGAGCTGCCCGACGAGGAAGCAGGCGGCGTAGAAGACCAAGCCCACCGCCAAGCTCGTGCGGCCGCGCGACATCAGGGCCTGGAAGTCGCGCCGCTTGCGCTCGGCGCGGTACGCGAAGTGATTGCGCACGGCGTCGGCGACCGCCGCGTCGAGCTCCTCGTGGGATTCGCGGCGTGTCTCCTCGAGGTGCACGACGAGTTCGAGCTCCTGGTGACCGGGATAGTCACTCGCCCAATCGGCGATGAACTCCTCGGCCGTGACATCGAGGTCTCGCTCGCGGAAGGGTGACGGGTCGAGTGAGTGGAAGAGCTGCGCGAGCTGGCGCAGGCGGAGCTCGATGAGTCCGCGGCCGCCGGCCGAGATCTCTAGCCGAGCTTCTCCACGACCGGGATCTGCAGCTTCACGCCGGGCACCAGCTTCGTGAAGTCCACGTCGGGGTTGTAGCGGTGGATGAGCCATGTGGGCACGCCGTACAGCTTGTGAGACAGGAGCCACAGCGTATCTCCCGAGCGCAGGCTGTGCTCGACCGTCCCCGTCACGCGGAAGGCACCGAAGAAGTCCTCCTCGATGCCCTTGTGGTACTCGAGGCGGCGCTCGAGGAACACCTCGGGGGTGACCTTCGAGAAGTCGAGCCGCAGGGTCTGCCCGACGTGGATGGGGCGGCCGGGCTTCAGCCGGTTCAAGTTGCGCAGCCGCTGCGGAGACACTTCGAGCCAATCGGCGAAGTGACCGAGTGTCTCGTCGTCGTCGACGATCACGCGCTCGCTGTCGACGCGCCGGAAGGGTGAGTCGTCGGGCGCCCCAGCCGCGGCGATCTCTTCGGCGCGAGTGACTGCCGGCTCGGCGAGCGCGACCTCGAGCGGCGCGGCGCGGGTGATCTTGGGCGGCGCCGCCGGCGGCAGCGCGGGCTCGGGCGTGGCGATCTCCTCGGCCGCGAACGGCTCCTCGCCCGAGGCGTCGGCCTCGGCTTCGGCCTCGTCCTCCTCGGCCTGCGCGACCGCCACGGACTCGACGGCCGTGGGCGCGATGCCCGCGGGCTCGGGCGCGGCGGCGGGCTCGGGCTCGCTCGGCTTCGGCTCCGGCTCGGGGGTGGTCTTCTCGAGTGACTGGGACGTCGCGAGCGCCACCTCGGTCGCGGGCGACGGAGTCAGTGCCGTGTCGGGCTCGGGCTTCACGTTCCTGCCGACGACGGCGGGCGGCACGGGCTCGGTCTGCGCGGTGCGCACGATCTCGACCGGCGGCACCACGCGCCTCGGCGCGACACCCGGGCGGTCGGGCAGCTGGAGCACCTGGCCCGGGTAGATGCGCTGGCGCGGGCGCAGATCGTTCTGCGCGAGCAACGCCGAGACACTGGTGCGGTTCTGACTCGCGATCTCCGAAAGCGTGTCGCCGCGGCGCACGGTGTAGTAGCGGCTCTCGTGCTGCTCGACGTGGCGCAGCTCGGCGGGCACGGACGCGAGCCACGTCGACGCATCGCCGGTCACCGTCCCGTGCGGCAGCCGCAGTGAGTAGCCGCGCGGCACGCGCTTGCCCGAGCGGAACACCGGCGGGCGCAGTGCGGGATTCAGATCGGCGATCTCCTGCGCCGAGACACCCAGCTTCTCCTGCAAGTCCGACACGTCGGCGTAGAACGGCAGAGTCACTAGATCGACGGGCCGAGCCTCGTCGCGGTGCACGGGTCCGAAGTACGACTCGTACGACTTCATCACGCGGCGCGCGGCGAGAAACTGCGCGTAGAAGTTGCGCGACGCGAAGCCGAACGTGCGGCTCTGATAGCGCATGACGATCTCGTCGATCTGGTTCGTGCCCGTGCGCTTCACCGCGCGCGCCATGCCGCCTGCGCCGTGGTTGTACGCGGTGAGCGCGAGCGGCCAGGTGCCGAGGATCGCGTAGTTCTCGCGGAGCAGCCGCGCGGCGGCGCGCGTGGCGGTGATCGGGTCGAGTCTCTCGTCGACGACGTAGTCGACCTTCATGAAGCGCCGGCCGGTGCCGCGCATGAACTGCCAGACACCCGCCGCGCCCAGCTTCGAGTAAGCGCGCACGTTGAACGACGACTCCACGTGCGGGAGCAGCGCGAGATCGTCGGGCAGGCCCGCGTCGCGAAACACTTGGCGCATCTCTTCTTCGTACGCGCCCGAGCGCACCAGGCCGTCGCGGAACTTGTCGCGCTGGCCGAGCTGGAAGCGGATCTCGTTCTTCGCCTCGCGGTAGTCACGAGCCATCGGCTCGCGCCCGAGCGCGACCGTGAACAAGCGCACGACCTGCTGCTCGCGCTCGGTCTGCGGCGCGCCGCCGCTCGCGAGTCTCTCGAGCACCGCGCGCCATTCCTTCTTGCGCCCCTCGACCATGCGCTCGCGCACGCGGCGGCTCGTCTCGCCCTCGAAGCGCAGATGCTCGTACACGACGTCGAGCAGGCGCGCGTCGTGAACGAAGCCACCGTCGGTCGTGGCTTCGGTGTACACGCGCACCCAGAAGCCGACGGCGGGCGCGAGTCGCGCTGGCTCGGGGAAGGGCTCGGCGAGCTGAGCCAGCGCGCGGAGCGGCGCGAACGCCAAGAGAGTCACGAGCGCACACTCGAGTGCGCGGACGCACGCAGCTCGGCCCGTCCGCTGCCCGAATACGCTCAAGAAGAACCCCCGCGGAGCTTATCGCCGAGCGACTGCATGCCCTTGAGGCGGCGGAGGATAAGCGAGTGATATGCTGCGCGCGATGGGACCTCTCCAAGGCATTCGTGTGCTCGAGTTCGCGGGGATCGGACCCGGTCCCTTCTGCGCGATGTTACTGGCCGACATGGGGGCCGACGTGGTGCGCATCGATCGCGCGTCGAGCGCATGGGGGCGCGCTCCCGCCGACCCGCTGTTGCGGGGTCGGCGCAGCATCGCCGTCGATCTGAAGTCGCCCGACGGAATCGAAGCCGTGCTGAAGCTGGTCGAGGGCGCGGACGCGCTGATCGAAGGCTTCCGGCCGGGCGTGATGGAGAGACTCGGGCTCGGTCCCGACGTGTGTCTCGCGCGGAACCCGAAGCTCGTATACGGGCGCATGACCGGCTGGGGCCAGGACGGTCCGATGGCGCAGGCCGCGGGTCACGACATCAACTACATCGCGCTGGCGGGCGCGCTGGAAGGCATCGGCCGCGCGGGCGAGCCGCCGCTTCCGCCGCTGAACCTCGTCGGTGACTTCGGCGGCGGCGGCATGTTGCTCGCGTTCGGCGTGCTCGCGGCGCTGCTCGAGACGAAGCGCTCGGGCAAGGGCCAGATCGTCGACGCCGCGATGGTCGACGGCGCTGCGCTCCTCATGTCCATGTTCTGGGGCATGAGACACATCGGCATGTGGACCGAGACGCGCGGCACGAACCTGCTCGACACCGGCGCGCACTTCTACGAGGTGTACGAGTGCGCCGACGGCAAGTACGTCTCACTCGGCTCGATCGAGCCGCAGTTCTACGCCGAGCTCGTGAAGCTGGCGGAGCTCGACCCGAAGGAGTTCCCGCAGCTCGACCGCCCGAACTGGCCGAAGATGAAGAAGTCACTCGGCGCCGTGTTCAAGAAGAAGACGCGCGACGAGTGGAGCCGGATCATGGAAGGCTCGGACGTGTGCTTCGCGCCCGTGCTGGCCATGAGCGAGGCGCCGAGTCACCCGCACAACGTCGCGCGCAAGACGTTCATCGACGTCGCCGGAGTGACTCAGCCCGCGCCCGCGCCGCGCTTCAGCCGCACGGCGCCCGAAGTGAGTCGCCCGCCGGCGCGCACCGGCGAGCACGGCGCCGAGGTGCTGGCGAGCTTCGGCTTCTCGGCGGACGAGATCAAGCGCCTGCGCGAGACCAAGGCGATCGCCTAAGTCACGGGAGCGCATGCCCGAGTCACTCGCGCTCGACACCGCCCGGCACAACGCGGGCTTGCAGTGCGAGCTCCGGCTGTGGCTCGAGACGTACGAGCGCGAGAGCGCCGACCCCGCGGTGAACGCGGAGCGCGCCGCCGGGAGCCGCGCCCGCGCGGAGCTGCGGGAGATCGTGGCCGAGCTGTTGCCGGGCGCGGCGCGCGACGTGGTGTTCGCGGCGCACGGCCTCGAGGCGCGCGCCGACTTCCTGGTGCGTGACTCGGGCGGAGGGTTCGGCCTACGCGCGGTGCGCGCGGCGCTGCGCCCGACCGAGTCACACTTGGACGAGCTGGCGTTCGTGAAGTACGTCGCCGGCGCGGCGGGCGTGCAGCTCAGCTCGGTCGCGGTGCTGCACCTCGAGCCGGGCTTCGTGCGCGGCGCGGGCGCGCCCGATCCGCGCGCGCTCGTGCGACACAAGGACGTGTCGGGCGACGTGACCTTCCTGGCGCGCGACCTCGGACCGCGCATCGAGTCACAGCGCCGCGTGCTCGCGTCGGGCGAGCCCCCTTCGGTCGAGCCCTCGCCGCACTGTCGGCGGCCGACTACGTGCGGCTTCTGGAAGCGCTGCACACGCACTCGCGCCGCCGACTGGATCGGTCACTTGCCCGGGCTGCGCGTCGAGACACACGCGGCCTTGGCCGAAGCTCGTGTCGCGCGGATCGGCGCCGTGCCCGCGGACTTCCCACTCACTCCGGCGCAGCAGAACGCGCGCGCCAGCCTCGTGTCGGGCCGGCCGGTCGCCGCGCCGGACCTCGCGGCCGCGCTCGCCGAGCTGGGGAGCGCGCCGGATTACCTCGACTTCGAGGCGATCCTGCCCGAGCTGCCCGTGTTCCCCGGCACGCGGCCCTTCGAAGCGGTGCCGTTCCAGTGGTCCGCGCACTTGGGCGAGTCACTCGAGCACGCGGAGTATCTCGCGGACGGCTCGTGCGACCCGCGCCGTGGCTTCGCCGAGAGTCTGTGCGCACGCTTCGCGGGGCGCGCCGCGCGGATCGGCGTCTACTCGGGCTTCGAGTCCGAGGTGCTGCTCGGGCTCGCGCGCACGTTTCCCGACCTGGCCGGCCAGCTCGAGGCGCTGCGCGCGCGGCTCTTTGACTTACTGCCGGTCATGCGCCGCTCGGTGTATCACCCCGACTTCCTCGGCTCGTTCTCGTTGAAGCGCGTCGCGCCGGTGCTGGCGCGCGTCGGCTTCGACGATCTCCCGGGGATCGCCGACGGCGGGGCGGCGTCGCGGGCGTGGCTCGCGCTCGCGCGCGGCGAGCTCGGGCCCGCGCAAGGGGCGCGCGTGCTGGCCGAGCTGCGCGCGTACTGCGCGCGCGACTCACTCGCGCTCGGGGAAGTGGTTCGCGCGCTGCGGGTAATGGCTTCGCTCCCGAGTCACTCGCCCACGTAGCGCACGCTGGAGCGCAGCCAGCGCATGCGCGCCGCGCGCACGTCGGCCTTGCCGCCCTGCGGCAGCTCGACCGCGAACGGCGCGCTCCCGCCCGCCGCGACCTTCGCGACCGAGAACGACACCTCGCGCTTGCCGATGCCGAGCCGGAACTCCGCGCGCGCTTGCTCGACGCTGGTCGCGTTCACGATGCGGCCGCGCACGCGCAGACCGCCGTTCGAGTCCGTGACCGACGTGGGGCCCACGAGAAACCCGCTGCCGAGTGACTGGAGCGTCGGATTCGTGAGATCGATGGTGGCCGCCCCGCCTTCGGCCGCGCGAGCGGCGAGCGCGTCGGCTTCGGTGAGTGGCCCGGCCGCGCCGGGCGCGGCGGGGGGCGGAGAGAGTCTCTCGGGTTCGGGGGCCGGCTTCGGCGCGGGCGCAGGCGCCGCCACCGCGACCGCGGCGCCCGGCTTCTCGCTCCAGGTCGCGGCGGTGGCGCCGCGGCGCAGCTCGAGTGACACGCCCGTCTTGCCGGCGAACAGCGACGACGACGTGCCGCCGTCGAGCGACGACAGCGACAGCGCCGAGCCGAGGCTCGACGTCGCGACGCGCACCGTCTGCTGCGGCTCGTCCGCGCCGCCCGAGGCGAACAGGCCGAGCACGACTTGCTGCTCGCCGCCGCGCTGTGACTCGCGCCCGAGCCAGGCGAGGCTGCGGCCCTCGTCGTCGACCACGCGCACGCCGTTCCGCACCTCCAGGTCCGCCACGCGCAGGATTCCGGAGTCACTCCCGCCGACGGCCGCGCGCGGCATCTCGAAGGTCGCCGCGAAGAACGCGCCCGCGAGCACGAGACTCACGAGCGTCGTGAACAGCGCGCCGACCCCGACCCACAGGCGCCGATTCGCGCGCTCCAGCGCGCCGAGGCGCGCGACCACCCAGGCATCTGCGTTCTCGTTGTGAGGTTGCATGCGGGCAGTGTACCCGCGGTCAGAGATGCTCGGTGCGATTCCACGACAGGAGCCGCGGCGCCGGCTCGAGCACCAGCTCGGACACGGCGCAGTTCGAGAGGTGGTAGCGCTGCCACTGATTCGGGTCGCCGTCGAGCAGCGCGCCTAGCGCGAGGCCCAGCGCCGCGCCGTGACTCACCACGACGACTTGCTCGCCGCGATGCTCGCGCGCGATGCGGCCGAGCGCGGCGCTGACTCGCGCGATCACCTGGCGCGGCGACTCACCGCCCGGCGGCGCGAACTCGGGGTCGTTCGTGATGCGCTCGAAGAAGCGGTGCACCTGGAACAGGTCCGCGTACGACTGACCCTCGAGCTCGCCGATGCCGTACTCCGCGAGCCCCGGCTCGACGCGCGGCTCGAGCCCGAGCGCCTGCGCGATCGGCCCGGCGGTCGCGCGCGTGCGCGCGAGCGGGCTCGTGTACAGCGCGATCGGGAGCGGCGCGCGCGTGGCCAGGTGGGCGGCCGTGCGGCCGGCCTGCGAGTGACCTTCTTCGGTGAGCTCGCTGTCCGTCGAGCCGTGCCAGATGCGCGAGACGTTCGCGGCGATCTGGCCGTGGCGCACCAGCACGAGCGTGGCGAAGTCACTCATCTCGACTCACTCCTACACGAACATCGCGAGCTGGCGCGACTGCGCGAGCAACACGCCGCCGCGGGTCCAGATCTCGCCGTCTTCCTCGAAGAACCCGTCGCGCAAGGTGCGCGAGCGGAACACGCCCAGATAGAAGTCGTCGGGCTTTGCTTCGGCGGGCACGGGCGCGCGGAAGTGAATCGTGAGCTCGACGGTCGGCATGCCGCGCAGGTTCGAGCCCGCGAGCGCACAGTGCTGCGAGACCGACGGCGGCCAGGCGTCGCACAAGAGCGCGACGAACAGTGAGTCGGCGCGCCGCGGCTCCGCGGGGCGGAGCCAGCCGCCCGCGAGCGCGTGCTCCGACGTGGCGCGCATCTGCTCGCCGAACACCGTGCGCGACTCGAGTCTCTCGCGCAGCGGCGCGATCCCCTCGCCGCCGACGGGGCGCCGCTCGAGTGACTCGGGCGGCGGCACCTCGGGCATGTGCAGGTCGTGGAACTCGGGGGAGCGCCGCGGCTTCGCGAACGCGGCGAGCGCGAGCGCCACGAGCTTCCCGCCCTGCTCGAGCCGCGCCGACACCGTGCTGAGCGAACGCCCCGCGCGCTCGACCTTCGTCGCGATGCGCACCGGCCCTTCTGACGCGGGCGAGACGTAGTGCACGGTCAGCGAGCGCGGCGCGCGCTCGGAGTCACTCACGGTCTCGGTCAGCGCACGCAGCAGGGTCGCCGCGAGATACCCGCCGTTCGGCCCCACCACGATCCACCAGCCGCGGTCGAGCGTGGCCTCCCAACTCCCGTCCGCCAGCCGGCGCACGGCGGTGTCTCGGTCGAAGCGGTGCGTGCTCATGCGAACGCGGGCAGGACCTTCTCCGCGAACAGGCGCGCCGGCACGCGCGTGTCCCGCCCGAAGAACTCGATCACGAGCAGGCCCGCGCCCAGCTTGCGATGCCGCTCGATGCAGTCGATCACGCGCGCGGGCGTGCCCCAGATGCCGTGCTCCTCGAGCGCGCCGCCCATGTGACCGCCGTAGATCTTCTTGGCCTTCTCGAGTGACTCGCGCGCGCGCGCTTCGTCCGCCTCGATCACGACCACGCACTGCTGAGACACTCGGAGCTCGCCGAAGTCTCGCTGCACGTCGTCGCAGCGGCGCTTCAGCGCCTCGACCTTGGCGCCCAGCTGCGCCTGGAACACGGCCAGGTTGTTCCAGATGTCCGCGTGCTGCGCGGCGATGCGCAGCAGCACCTTCTCGCCCGAGCCGCCGATCAGGATCGGCGTGCGGCGCACCGGCTTCGGCTCGCTCACCGCGTCCTGCGCCTTGAAGTGTCTGCCCTCGAAAGTGACTCGCTCCTCGGTGAACAGCCGGCGCAGCAGCACCGCGGTCTCTTCCAGCGCGCGCATGCGCTCGCCCAGCGGTGGGAACGGATTGCCCGTGCCCTTGAACTCGGCCTCGAACCAGCCGGCGCCCAGCCCCACGATCGCGCGGCCGTTCGAGATGTGATCGAGCGTGGCGATCTGCTTCGCGAGGATCGTCGGGTTGCGGAAGAACGGCGGAGTCACGAGCGCCCCGAGCTCGACCTTCGAAGTGACTGCCGCGACGGCCGCCAGCTCGGTGTACGCCTCGAAGATCGGCAGGTTCGGCATCGGCACGCCGTACACGTGGTCACACACCCAGGCCGAGTGGAAGCCGAGCGAGTCGAGCTCCTCGGCGACCGCGCGGGCCTCGGCCCAGCTGCGCTTGATCTGGGGCAGGGTGGCTCCGAACTGCATGGCGCCCATGGCTTCCTCCGACGCGCGGCAGTGTACGGGGCGGGCGGGCCCGCGCTCAACCGTCGGCGACGGCGCGGTTGCCGCCCGCGGACTTCGCGAGATAGCAGCGGCGGTCCGCGGCGCGAAACAGCTCGTCGGCGCCGCGGCCGTCCTCGGGCGCGGTCGCGACGCCGGCGGACACGGTGACTCGCTCGCCGCCCGCCGAGAGCTCGGCGATCGACGCGCAGATCTTCCCGGCCACGGCGAGCGCGCCGGCGCGCGGAGTCTCGGGCAGGACGAGCGCGAGCTCGTCGCCGCCGTAGCGCGCGGCCGTGTCACTCGCGCGCGAGCGTTCGCGCACCAGCGCGGCGGCGCGAGTCAGTGCCTCGTCGCCCGCGCGATGGCCGAGGCGGTCGTTGAATGCCTTGAAGCCGTCGAGATCGAGCATGACCACCGACACCGCGCGCCCGTAGCGCTGCGCGCGCTCGACCTCGCGCTGCAGCGAAACCCAGAACCAGCCGTGATTCACGAGACCCGTGAGTGAGTCGAGCTGCGCGCGCGCGACCGCCCGCGCGTGCTCGTCCGCGCTCTCGAGCGCCCGCGCGCCGGCCTTGGCCAGCTCGGAGAGCGCGCGGCGGAGCGAGTCACTCTGAGCGCCCGCGCCGCGCAGCCGCAGCTCGCCGAGTGTGCGCCCGTTCGCGCGCAACGGACGCCGCAGCTCCGAGCCGCTCCGGCCCCGGCCGCGCGAAGCCGAGATCCTCTCGACGCCGCCGTCGCCCAAGAGCGCGACCTCGCCCGCGCGCGCACCGGTGACTCGCAGCGCGCCGGCGAGCAGCCGGCGACTCACTTCCGCCGTGTCGAGCGCGCCGACGAGCACGCCGAGCGCGTCGGCAAGGCGGCGTTCTGGGCTGCGGCGCGCGGCCATCGTCAGGGCAGGGCCGCCGCAGCCGCGATCGCGAAGCGGGGCGACGCCGCGGCTTCGCACGCGCCGGTCGAGGGGTCGCGCGCAACAGCCAACACGCGCCCGTGCTCCCACGGCCCGCCGCGGCGCACCGAGTGACCGCGGCGCTCGAGCTCGGCGAGCGTCTCGGCGGGAATGCGTGACTCGGCCGCGATCACTCCCGGCTGCGCCATGCGCGGGTAGAACGAGTCGGGCATGTGGTGTGAGTGGACGGTCGGTGCGTCGATCGCGCTCTGTAAGTCGCGCGCGCCGAAGTCCACCACGTTCAGAAAGAACTGCAGGGTCCACTGATCCTGCTGGTCGCCGCCCGGCGTGCCGAACGCGACGATGCGCCCGTCGCGCAGCCGCGCGAGCGACGGCGAGAGCGTGGTGCGCGGGCGCTTGCCGGGCGCGAGACAGTTCGGGTGACTCGGATCGAGCACGAACATCTGCGCGCGCGTGCCGACCGGGAAGCCGAGCGCGGGAATCACGGGCGACGAGGGGATCCAGCCGCCCGAAGGCGTGGCGGCCACCGCGTTGCCCTCGCGGTCGACCGCGTCCAAGTGAGTCGTGTCTCCGCGCCCGCGCGCGGCGGCCTGCGCCTGCGGCTCGTGCGACGCCGTGTGACTCGCGGCGACGCGCGGCCAGCTCGCGGGCAGGCGGCCCAGGCCGGGCCGCAGCTCGTGCGAGGCCCGCGCGCGGTCGACCAGCGCGCGTCGCTTCTCGGTGTAGGCGTCGGACAGGAGCTCGGCGAGCGGCACGTCGGTGAAGCGCGGGTCGCCGTAGCTCCCTTCGCGGTCGGCGAACGCCAGCTTCGCGCATTCGATCACCGTGTGGAGTGAGTCGGCGGAGTTCTGGCCCGACGCGCCGAGCTCGAAGCCCTCGAGCAGGCGCAGCTGCTGCAGGAACACCGGCCCCTGACTCCACGGCCCGCACTTCCACACCTGTGACTCGCGGTAGCGCGCGGTCACGGGCTCCTCGACCGCGCCCTCGTAGCCTGCGAGATCGTCGGCGCGAAGCATCCCTGCGTGCGCGCGCCCGCTCGCGTCGCGCACGGGCGCCGCCACGAAGCGCTCGATCTCCTCGGCCCCACGGCCGCGGTGGAACGAGTCGCGCGCCGCGCGGATCTTTGTCTCGCGCGAGCCGGGCGCCGCGCGCTCGGCGGCGCACAGTGACTCGAGGAACGCGCCGAGCGCGGGGTTCGTCTGTGACTCGCCGATCTTCCGCAGCGGGAGATACACCGCCGCGCTCGACGGCCACTCGCCCCTGAAGCGCGCCTCGAGGAACGACAGCACGGAGCGCAGGAACGGGTACATGGGGAAGCCGCGCACGGCGAGCGCGCGCGCGGGCGCCAGGACCTCTTCGAGTGACTTCGTGCCGAAGCGCGCGAGCAACAGACACCAAGCGTCGAGCGCCGCGGGCACCGTGGCCGCGAGCAGCCCGTCGCCGGGAATCACGTCGATGCTGAGCTCGGCGAAGCGCGCGGGGGTCGCCGCCGCGGGCGCCGGACCCTGACCCGAGATCGCGTACGTGCGGTCCTCGCGCGCGACGTACACCAGGATGGGCACCTCGCCCGCGGGGCCGTTCATCGTCGGCTCGAGCACTTGGAGCGCGAAGCCCATCGCGCACGCCGCGTCGGCGGCGTTGCCACCCTCGGCCAGCAGGGTCGCGCCGACTTGCGCCGCGAGATGGTGACCGGCAGACACCGCGCCGCCGTAGCCGCGGAGCACGGGAGTGGGTCGCTCGTTCATTGCTTCGATTGTATCCGTGTTTGTGCCAAGCTCGCGCCCCATGCCGCGCTCCATTTTGCTGGCCGCACTCACTGCGTTCGTGCTGATGCTCGGTCTGTCCGTACTCTTTCCGGTGCTGCCGTTCCTGACTCGCGATCTCGGCATCCCGGACGGCAACGTGGGTCTCTTGCTCGCGGCGTTTCCCGCGGCGTCGTTCGTCGCGAGTCCGTTCTGGGGGCGCTTCTCGTCCCGGCGCGGGCGGCGCCCCGCGATCGTGCTCGGGCTCTTGGGCTACGCGGTGGGCTTCGGGCTGTTCGGTCTCGGGCGTGACTTCAACGAGTTACTCGCCGCGCGCTTGCTCGGCGGCTTGCTCTCGGCCGCCGCGCTCCCCGCGCTGTTCGCGTACGTGGCCGACGAGACCAGCGCCGAGCAGCGCAGCACTGCGATGGGTTACGTGGGTGCGGCGCTGGGCCTCGGACTCACTTTCGGCCCGCTGCTCGGGCTGGTGACTTGGGAGTGGTTCGGGCTGCGCGCGCCGTACTTCGTGTCGGCGGCGATCGGGCTCGTGAACGCGATCGCGGTGTGGCGCGGCCTGCCCGAAACTCCGCGTCCGGCCGCGGCCGCGAGCGCCGTGAGTGTCTCGTTCCGCGCGGTCGCGCTGCCGCTCGCGCCGTTCCTGTTGTGCGTGTTCCTGACTCAGACCGCGCGCATCGCCGTGGACGCGACCGTCGGCTTCTTCGCGCAGGACCTGCTCGGGGCGACACCGCGCGGTGTCGGGACGCTCTTGTTCGCGATGGGTCTGGCCGGCGCGCTGGTGCAGGGCGGACTCGTGCGCGCGCTGGCGGGGAAGGTGTCCGACGCGAGCGTGTGCGCCGCGGGCTGCGCGCTCATGGGGCTCGGGCTCGGCGCCTTCGGCTTCGCCGCGGGCTGGACGTCGTTCGCGCTCGCGGGGCTCGCGGTGGCCAGCGGCTTCTCGCTCTTGTCTCCCACCTTGAACGCGCTCCTGTCTCGCGCCGCCGAGTCCGCGCAGGGCGAAGGGCAGGGCCTGAACGGCAGCGCGACCGCGCTGTCGCGCTTCGTCGCGCCGCTGTTGTTCACCACGGGTCTGTGGCCGCGCACGGGAGCGGTCGGGACTTACTCGGTCGCGGCGGCGCTGTGCGTCGTTGCGTTCGCCGTGGCAGTGACTCGCTTCAGAAGCCAGGCGGAGGCGTGAAGCCGCCGTTCAGCTCGGCGAGCCGGCGCGCGAAGTCGAGCGTCGTGCGGTCCTCGAGGTGCGAGCCGACGATCTGAATGCCGACGGGCAGGTTCCCCGCCGTGCGGCCCACGGGAACCACGCTCGCCGGCAGCTTGCACATGGTCGCCGTGCAGATCCACGCGAGTAAGTCGGTGTACGGAATCGTCTTGCCGTTCACCGCGAGCGTGCGCAGCGGCATCGGCGGCTCGTGCATGTGCGGGATCGCCGGCAGCTGATTCACCGGGAGCAGCAGTATGTCGATCTCGCGGAACAGCGCGTGCAGCCGCAGTCGCAGCTGCTCGCGCATCTCGTGCGCCATGAGCCAATCGACGTGACTCGCGGTGAAGGCGCGCGCGGTCGCGACCAGCGGGTTCGGATCGTCGGGCCTCGCCGCGTCGGCGATCGCCCTGAACTGAGTGAGCGCCTCGGGCGGCATCGCCACCGCCATGAGCGGCAGGAGCAGCGTGTCGTACGCGCGGCGCGCCGAAGAGAGGTCGAACGGCAGCTTGTCGAAGGTGCGCACGTTCACGCCCGCGCGCCGGAATGACTCGACCGCCGACTCGAGCAGCGTCCGGACCGACGCGTCGACCGGATACGCGTCGTCATGGAAGCACGCGGCCACGCGGTAGTCGGCCAGCCGAGTATGTCGCGCCGGGGGCAGCTCGAGCCGCCAGCCCACGGCGTCGAGCTCGTCCGGCCCCGCGAGCACGTCGAGCGCGAGTGACAGGTCTTCGACCGTGCGCGCGATCGGCCCGCACACGTTCAGGTCGGGGACGTTCACGATGCCCGGCGGCGGCGGAATGTGACCGCGCTGCGGGACGATGCCCCAGGTCGGCTTGTGACCGCAGACTCCCGACCAGTGACTCGGCACGCGGATCGAGCCGCCGATGTCGCTGCCGAGCTCGAGCGGTGTCTCGCCCGTCGCGACCGCCGCGGCCGCGCCGCCCGACGAGCCGCCGGGCACGCGCGTGGGATCCCACGGATTGTTCGTCGTGCCGTAGATCTCGTTGTAACTCTGCCAGTCACCCGCCATGAACGGCACGTTGGTCTTGCCGAATACGATCGCGCCGGCACGCCGCAAACGCGCGACCGCGTCCGCGTCGCGGCTCGGCACGTGACTCGCGAACGCGGGATTCCCCGCCGTCGTGCGCACGCCTACCGTCTCGAACGTGTCTTTGATCGTCATGGGCAGGCCGTGCAGCGGGCCGCGCGGGCGGCCGCGCGCGAGCTCTTCGTCGGCCGCCACGGCGTCGGAGCGCGCGCGCTCCTCGTCCACCAACACGACCGCGTTCAGCGCCTTGCCGTGCTTCGCGACGCGCGCGAGCAACACGTCGAGCAGCTCGCGGCTCGACAGCTCGCGCCTGCGGAGCAAGCTCACCAACTCGGTCGCGCTGCGGTACGCAAGCTCGCTCATCGCGCTCTCCCCTGGATCACCCGCCCGCGCGCATCGTACCATGCGCTCGGTGTCGGGCACGCCGAGCGACTCCGAAGCTGTGACTCGCGGAATTCGCGTGAACGTGCGCTCGCGCTACGTCGCCGAGCGCTCGCGCCCGCTCATGAACGAGTTCTTCTTCGCGTACACGATCCGCATCGCGAACGAAGGCAGTGAGACGGTGCAGCTCGTGTCGCGCCAGTGGCTGATCACAGACGCGGAGGGACACACCGAGGAAGTGCGCGGCCCCGGCGTGGTGGGCGAGCAGCCGGTGCTCGCGCCGGGTGAGTCATTCGAATACACGTCGGCGTGTCCGCTGACCACGCCGTTCGGCTCGATGCGCGGTGCGTACCAGATGGTGACCGAGGGCGGCGAGCGCTTCGACGCCGAGATCGCCAGCTTCCACCTCGCCGAGCCGTACTCGATTCACTAGGTGACTCGTGGAGCTCGAGCGCGAAGCGATCGAGCGGATCCTCGGCGAGTGGCCGGTGGCGCGGCTCGCGACGCTCGCGCCCGACGGCCGGCCCGAGCTCGTGCCGATCGTGTTCGCGCGCAGCGGCGGCGCGCTGTGGTCGCCGATCGACGGCAAGCCCAAGCGCGGCGGCGAGCTCGCGCGCGTGCGCAACGTGCGGCGTGACTCACGAGTGAGTCTTTTGCTCGACCACTATGACGCGGACTGGTCGAAGCTCTGGTGGCTGCGGATCCAAGGCGAGGCCGAGGTCGTGACGGGTGACTCGGCCGAAGCGCGCGCCGCGGCCGAGGCGCTGCGCGCGAAGTACCCGCAGTACGCGAGGGGAGTCACTCCGCTGTTCGCCGGGCCGCCGACCCTGATCCGAGTCCGCGTGGCCAAGGCCTTCGGCTGGCGGCCCTCTTGATCTGCTAGGCTTGCCCGCGGAGGGAAGCGCGAGTGAGCGAACGCGACGTGCGCACGTTCTGTCGGGTGTGCGAGCCGGCCTGCGGTCTGGTGGCGACGGTGCGCGAGGGCGAGCTGGTGAAGCTGGCCCCCGACCGCGCGCACCCGGTGACCCGCGGCTTCGCCTGCAACAAGGGTCTGGCCGGCGTCGAGATCCACAAGGATCCCGACCGGCTGAACTTCCCCGTGCGCCGCGGCGAGGCCGGGCGCGGCGAACGAGTCACTTGGGACGCGGCGGTCGAGCAGATCGGCGCGCAGCTCCGCGCGATTCGCGAGTCACACGGGCCGAACGCGGCCGCCATGTACATCGGCAACCCGACGGCGTTCAACACGCTGGCCGGCCCGGCCATGGGCGCGTTCGGCGCGCAGCTCGGCAGCAAGCGCACGTTCTCGTCGGGCACGCAGGACTGCGCGAACAAGTTCGCGGGCAGCGAGGCCGTGTTCGGCTCGAGCACGATGCACCCCATCCCCGACCTGCAGCACACCGACTTCCTGCTCGTGTTCGGCGCGAACCCGCGCGTGTCTCACGGCAGCTTCATCTCGATCGCCGATCCGATGAAGTCACTCAAGGACGCGCGCAAGCGCGGCGCGAAGTTGTATTTCGTGAACCCGCGCGAGACCGAGTCGGCCGAGCCGGGCGAGACGATCCTGATCCGGCCCGACACCGACTTGTATCTCATGGCGGCGCTGCTGCACGAGCTCGACCGCACCGACTCACTCGATCGCGAAGCGCTGGCAACGCGCGGCTCGCACGTGGCGGAGCTGCTCGCCTTCGCGGCGCGCTATCCCGCCGAGCGCGCGGCGCGAGTCACTGGCGTCCCCGCCGACACCGTGCGGCGGTTGGCGCGCGAGCTGGCCGCCGCGCGCGGCGCGTCGGTGCACATGTCGACGGGCGTGAACATGGGCCGGCAGGGCACGCTCGCGTACTGGCTCCTGCACATGCTGTCGTTCGCGACGGGGAATCTCGATCGCCGCGGCGGGAACATCCTGTCTGTCGGCTTCTATCCGGCGGCGCGCGCCGCGGGCCGCCGCGAGTTCGCGCAGAGCTTCGCCGACACCGAGTACGGCCGGCTGCGGAAGGGCACGCTGCCCGGGAACCTGCTCGCCGACGCGATCCTCGCGAAGGAGAACCCCGTGCGCGCGCTGGTCGTCGTGGCGGGAAACCCGTTGCTCTCGATCGGCGGTGAGTCACGCATGCGCGAGGCGCTGGGCAAGCTCGACTTACTCGTGTGCATCGACCTGTACAAGAACGCCACGGGCGAGTACGCGCACTGGCTCCTGCCCTCGACCGACATGTTCGAGCGGGCCGACGTGAACATCACGGGCCTGGGCCTGCAGCACGAGCCGTGGCTGCAGTGGAGCGACGCCGTGGTCGCGCCGCGCGGCGAGCGCCGCGAGGAGTGGTGGATCTTCGCGCGACTGTCTCAGGCGCTGGGCTTCAAGAGCCCGCTCGACTCGGGTCCCGCGCCCGACGTGTGGGGCCGCATCGCGCACATGCTGAAGTCACGCGGCCACTCACTCGACGCGGTGCGCGCGAGCGGCGAGCCGCTGGTCTTCGAGCCACTCACTCCCGGCAAGTTCTTCGCCGAGCAGCTGCAGACCGCCGACGGCAAGGTCGACTGCTGCCCGCCCGAGTTCGCCGACGCGCTGGCGCGCGCCGAGCGCATCTTCGCCGAGCTCGAACGCGAGGGGCTCGGCAAGCTGAAGCTCATCACCCGCCGCGACGCGTACATGCACAACAGCTGGTACGCGAACGTGCCGGCGATGAAGCGCGGCGACCGCGACCGCAACCGCCTGTACATCCACCCCGACGACGCCCGCGAGCGCGAGCTGGCCGAGGGCGCGAAGGCGCGCGTCGCGAACGCGCACGGCGCGGTCGAGCTCGAAGTGACTCACGACGGCGGCCTGATGCGCGGCGTGGTCGCGCTGACTCACGGCTGGGGAAACCGCGGCAGCACGGGCATGAGCTTCGCGGCGCGCACGCCCGGCGTGAACGCGAACGCGCTGCTGCCGAGCGGCCTGGACAGCTTCGAGCCGCTGTCGAGTCAGGCGTTCATGACCGGCATCCCGGTCGAGGTCGAAGCCCTGGCCTAGCGGCCGCGAGTCACTGGCCCGTGCAGAGCTTCAGGCAGCCGGGGTTCGAGCCGAAGCCGAACAGCTCGAGCTCGCACGTGATCCGTCCCGTCGACTGACTGGAGAGGATGGCCGAGCGCCACGCCGCGAGGTCGAGCGCCCAGCCGTCCTTGCAGTCGGCGAGGCGCGAGCCCCTGAGTCCCGCGCAGTCGACGGCCTGATCGACTGCGATCCACTCCTTCGCGAACTCGCGCTGGCAGCTCGCGGCGTCGTCGACGTGGCGGCGGCACACGGTTCGCGCGTCGCTGCACAGCTTCTGACAGTCGGGCAGGCCGACGAAGCTCTGGTCGAAGTCGAACTTCCCCGCGGCCGCCTCGGGCGTGGTGCACACGAGCTCGTTCCAGAGCACGCCCATGCCCGCGCGCGCCGGCGCCGCGGTCAGGCTCGCCGCGCACACGAGCGCGAGCGCGGCGGCGCGAGCGAGTGACTCAGGGCGCGACATCGCACTTCCCCTCGCAGCTGGCCCCGCGCGCGAGACACGCGGTGACTTCGGCGTCCTGCCGCGTGCGCGCCGTCGCGCGCCGCGCGAGGCGGACCTCCTGAATCTCCGCGGCGCACTCCTTCAGGAGCGCGCCGGTCTTGCCCGCGCAGTCCACCTTGACCGCGAAGCGCGCGCGGTCGTCGGCCCAGCGCCACTCACACGCGCCGGCCAGCTTCGCCTGCTTCGCGCACGCGAGGCCCGCCCGCTTGCACAGCTTTGGACAGTCGGGGAGATCGCCGAACACGAGCTCGGCGGCGGCGTCGTCCGGGTCGGGCAGCGCGAGTGACTCCTCGATCTCGCTCGTGTCGAAGCACGGCGAGCCGGTCTTGCCGAGCGCCGAGTTCGGATCCTCTTCCTGCGCGCGCGCGGCGGGCGCGAGCGCGAGGGCGCCGGCCAGGCAAAACAACAGCAGGCGCGGCAGCAGGGGGGAGTGAGTCACGCGCGGCACTCTACCAGAAGGCGCGCTCCCCGAGCGTGATGCGCAGCTCGCCGGCAGGTCTTGCAAAATAAATGAACTCGATCATAATTGATCGAGTTCAGGAGTCGTCGATGCCGGAAGTAGCCGAAAAGGCAGAGGGTCTGCGCGAGCGGAACAAACGCGAGAAGCTGGTGCGCATCCGCGCCGCGGCCCGCGCGCTGTTCGCGAAGCGCGGCTTCGAGGCGACCACCGCGCGCGAGATCTGCGAACGCGCCGGGATCGGCACGGGCACGTTGTTTCTCTACGTGAAGGACAAGCGCGAGCTGCTGTTCCTCGGGTTCGAAGAGGACGCGCGCGCGATCTTCGCGGCGGGCAGCGCCGCGGCGGCGGGCGAGCGCGACGTGGTCGAGCAGCTCATGGCGCTGTTCGGCCGCTTCATCGCGTACTACGCGCGCGACCGCGCGCACTCGAAAGCGCTCTTGCAGGAGCTGTTCTTCCGCGAGCACGACCCCGAGCGCATGGGCCGACTCACTCTCGAGTACGGCGCGCACGTGGCGAACCTGGTGGCGAACGCCCAGGCGCGCGGTGACTTGCGCGCCGACGTGCCCGCGCCGCTCGTCGCGAACGCGCTGTTCGCGCACTACGCCTACTGGATCCAGGGCTGGCTCGGCGCGGGCATCGTGTCTCGCGAGGGCGCCGAGGACGGCCTGCGCAAGACACTCGCGCTGCAGCTCGAAGGGCTGCGCCCCACCCCCGGACACAAGAGGATGAAGCCTTGACCGAGTCACTCACCGTGGCCGAGGCCCGTTCGCAGTATTTCGCCGAGGCGGGCTTCCCACCCGACGGCGGCTACGCGGCGAAGTTCGTGCAGCTGGCGAAGCTGGGGCCGATCCCGATCGGCTTCCCCAACTCCGACGCACGCCGCAAGGCGGTCGGCCTGCACGACCTCCACCACGTCGCGACCGGCTACAAGACCGACTGGACCGGCGAGGGCGAGATCAGCGCGTGGGAGGTCGCCTCGGGCTGCGGGCGCATGTGGTTCGCCTGGTACATCAACCTGCAGGGCATGGTGATGGGCTGGCTCGTGAATCCCGGCGCGACCTGGCGCGCGTGGGTGCGCGGCAGACACTCGAAGAACCTGTACGGCGAGGGGATCTCCGAGTCACTCCTGTGCGAGACGGTCGGCAGCTTGCGCAAGCGCCTCGAGCTCGACCGGCCCGCCCCGGCGGCGACCGCTCGTGACTACGCGTCGTACGCGTTCTGGGGCGCGCTGGCCGTGGCCGACACGGCGGTCACGCTCGGCATCCTCGTGCTGCCGCTCTGGGCGCTGGCGAGGCTGCTCGTCTGACTCAGTGAACGAGGTTGCGAAACTTCAGGCGGTGCGGCTGGTCGGCGTCGACGCCGATGCGGCGCTTCAGGTCGGCCTCGTACTCCTGGTAGTTCCCCTCGAAGAACTCGACGTGACTGTCGCCCTCGAAGGCGAGCATGTGAGTCGCGATGCGATCGAGGAACCAGCGATCGTGACTGATCACGACGACGCAGCCCGAGAAGCCGAGCAGCGCCTCTTCGAGCGCGCGCAGCGTGTCGACGTCGAGGTCGTTCGTCGGCTCGTCGAGCAACAGCACGTTGCCGCCGGCCTTCAGCGTGCGCGCGAGGTGGAGCCTGTTGCGCTCGCCGCCCGACAGCATCGACACGCGCTTCTGTTGGTCGGGGCCCTTGAAGCCGAACGAGCCGACGTACGCGCGGCTCGGCAGCTCGCGCGAGCCGACCTTCATCTTCTCCTCGCCGTCTGAGATCGCCTCGAACACCGTCTTCTTGGGGTCGAGCTCGGAGCGCGCCTGGTCGACGTACGCGAGCTTCACGGTGTCGCCGATCTTGAGTGACCCGGAGTCGGGCTTCTCGGTGCCGATGATCATGCGGAAGAGGGTGGTCTTGCCGGCGCCGTTGCCGCCGATGACTCCCACGATCGCGCCCTGCGGCAGCTTGAAGTCGAGGTCGTCGATCAGGAGTAAGTCGCCGTAGCCCTTCGAGAGTGACTCGGCGGCGATCACGTTCTCGCCCAAGCGCGGGCCGGGCGGAATCGCGATCTCGACCGTCTCGGGCGCGCGGTTCTCCTCCTCGGCGCGCAGCTTCTCGAACGCCGCGATGCGCGCCTTCGACTTCGCCTGCCGCGCGCGCGGCGCCATGCGCACCCACTCGAGCTCGCGCTGCAGCGTGCGCTGCCGCGCGCTCGCCTTCTTCTCTTCCAGCGCGAGTCTCTTCTGCTTCTGCTCGAGCCAGGCCGTGTAATTCCCCTTGTACGGGATGCCGCGCCCGCGATCGAGCTCGAGGATCCAGCCCGCGACGTTGTCGAGGAAGTAGCGGTCGTGAGTCACCGCCACGACGGTGCCGGGGTATTCGTGCAGGAAGCGCTCGAGCCACGCGACTGACTCGGCGTCGAGATGGTTCGTCGGCTCGTCGAGCAAGAGCATCTCGGGGCGCGCGAGCAAGAGCCGGCACAGCGCCACGCGGCGGCGCTCGCCGCCCGACAAGACACTGATCTTCGCGTCGCCCGGCGGCAGGCGCAGCGCGTCCATCGCCACTTCCAGCTGCCGGTCGAGCTCCCACGCGTTCACCGCGTCGATCTTGTCTTGCAGCTTCGCCTGCTTCTCGAGCAGCGCGTTCATCGCGTCGTCTTCCATCGGCTCGGCGAACTTCGCCGAGATCTCCTCGAACTGAGTCAAGAGCGCGCGTGTCTCGGTCACGCCTTCGTTCACGATGTCCAGCACCGTCTTCGACTCGTCGAGCTGCGGCTCCTGCGGGAGATACCCGATGTTCAGCCCCTCGTGCGGGCGCGCGACGCCGACGAACTCCTTGTCGACGCCGGCCATGATCTTGAGCAACGTGCTCTTGCCCGAGCCGTTGTGACCCAGCACGCCGATCTTCGCGCCGGGATAGAACGAGAGTGAGATCGCGTCGAGCAAGATGCGATCGGGCGGGACGACCTTGCGCAGGTCTTCCATGACGAACACGAACTCGGGCACCGGTGACTCCTTGCAGGGCCGCGGAGTATAACGGGTGCTCGGAGACGATCCCGCCGAGGAGCGACCTTGTCCGAGGCCACCTACCGCCTGCCGCGCACGGACCGCGAGTGGAACCGCTTGGCGTTCCAGGGCGAGCTATTCGCCCCGTTCACTCGCCGCGTGGTCCAGGCCGCTGGCATCGGGGCTGGCATGCGAGTGCTCGACGTGGGCAGCGGAGTCGGCGACGTGTCACTGCTCGCGGCCGAGCTGGTGGGGTCCGCGGGGTCGGTGCTCGGGGCCGAGATCGACGAGGAGTCGAACCAGCGCGCGCGCCGGCGCGCGGCCGAGCGCGGCGTTCGCAACGCGGCGTTCCTCACCGGGGACGTGTCGGCGCTCGCGCTCCCGCGCGAATTCGACGCGATCGTCAGGCGGCTCGTGCTCATGCACTTGAAGGATCCAGCCGCGGTGCTGAGTCACCTCTGCAAGTCACTTCGGCCCGGAGGAGTCGTCGCCTTCGTGGAGCCGATCCTGTCCCGGCAATACACCTCGTTTCCCGAGTCACCGGCGCTCCAGGAGCTCAACGCCGTCCTCGCGAAGGTCCGCGCGCTCGGAGGCTTCGTCGACTTCGAGATGGGCCTGCGCATCAGCGCCACGTTCGTGCGCGCCGGCTTGCCACGGCCGGAGCTTTGCGCGGAGCTCTTGATCGGGCGATCCGACTCGGCGCTCGTCACTTACCTGGCAGAGACGACGTACTCGACCTCGCGAAACTGGATCCGCCGCGGCGTGGAGGGCGCCGAGCGACTCGACTACGAGTCACTCGCGCATCGTCTGCCGGCGGAGCTGGGGCCGGACGGCGTGCTGGCGACTCATCCCCTCGTTGGAGCCTGGGCGCGCACGTAGTGACTCACGCGCGCAGGTTGTAAGATTCCTCGCGCAGCATGTCGGGGCCGCCGAGCAGCGGGCGCGACAGCGCCACGCGCCGGAACCACAGGTGTAGGTCGTACTGCTCGGTGAAGCCGATGCCGCCGTGTACCTCGGTGGCCTTGCGCAGGATCTCGCTCGCCACTTCGGACACGTGCGCCTTGCACAGCGCCGCCATGCCGACGGCCTCGGCCGGCTCGTGCTCGAACGCGTGCGCGGCGTACCAGGCGAGTGACCGCGCGGGCTCGAGCTGCGCCGCGATCTCGGCCAGCATGTGTTTCACCGCCTGGAACGAGCCGATGACTCGCCCGAACTGCTTGCGCTCCGCGGCGTAGGCGACCGCGAGCTCGAGCGCGCGCTCACTCGCGCCGAGTGAGTCGAAGGCGAGTGCGAGCCGGCCGGCCGCCAGCACGCGGTCGGCTGGGCCGAGCAGCGCCTGCACCGGCGCGCCGTGCAGCCGCACCTCGGCGAAGCGGCGCGTGCCGTCGATCGCGGAGAGGGGAATCACTTCGACCTCGGGAGTCCCCAGCGCGACGAGCGCCAGCTCGCCGGCGCTCCACACGATCAGCCGGTCCGCTTCGACCGCGTCGAGCGCGAAGAGAGTCGCGCCGTCGGCGCGCCCGCCCGAGAGCTTCACGGCGGCCGAGTCACGCGCGCCCGTGGCTTCGGCCAGGGCGACACCGATCCGTGTCGTGCCCGCGGCGATCCGCGGCAGGAGCTCCTTCTGGATCACCTCGTCGCGCGCGCCGGCGAGCGCGGTGGCGGCCATGACCGCCGTCGCGGCGTACGCGCCCGGGCCCGCGGCGCGGCCCACTTCTTCGGCGATCAGCATGGCGTCGAGGAACGACAGCTGACTCCCGCCGTGTGTCTCGACGACCAGCGCGCCGAGCGCGCCGTTCTCGGCGAGCTCGCGCCACAGGTTCGCGTCGTGCCCGCTCGCGGTCTTCGAGACCTCGCGCGCGCGCGTGGTCGGGAACGAGTCACTCAGGATCTTGCGGATGGTCTCTTGCAGTAACTTCTGCTCGTCGCTGAGTCCGAAGTCCATGACTCACGCCGCCTTGGGCTCGCGGGGCAGGCCGAGGCCGCGCTCCGCGATGATGTTCTTCTGGATCTGCGCCGTGCCGCCGCCGATGATCAGCCCCAGCGAGAACATCCACTGATAGGGCCAGGCGCCGAACGCGCGCGCGTGCGGGCTCGTGCCGTGAAGCGGGCCGAGCTCGCCGAGCACGTCGAGCGCGAGCGCGCCGATCTGGTGATTCAGCTCGCAGCCCTGCAGCTTCACGATCAGACCCGCGACGCCGGGTGACTCGCCGCGCAGCTGACACGTGAGCAGGCGCATCGCGTGATACTTCATCGCCAGCACCGACGCCTCGAGCCGGCCGAGCCGGTCGCGCAGCACCGCGGAGTCGATCGCGCGCGCGCCGCCCGGGCCTTCCGCCTTCATGAGTGACTTCAGTCCCGCGAGCATCGCCTCTGTCTGCGACGAGCTGCCCAGCATGTTGCGCTCGTGGCGCAGCGTGGTGTTGCCGATCCTCCAGCCCTCGCCGCGCTTCCCGACCACGCTCGACTTCGGCACGCGCACGTCGGTGAAGAACACCTCGTTGAACTCGGCGTTGCCGGTCAGCGTGTGCAGCGGCCGCACCTCGATGCCCGGCGTGCTCATCGGAAACACGAGATACGAGATACCCTCGTGCTTCGGCGCGCTCGGCTCGGTGCGGATCAGCGCGAACATCATGTCCGCTTCCTTCGCGGTCGACGTCCAGATCTTCTGTCCGTTGATCACGAACGAGTCACCGTCCTCGGCGGCGCGCGTCTGCAGATTCGCCAAGTCACTCCCGGCGCCGGGCTCGCTGTAACCCTGACACCAGACCATCTCGCCGCGGATCGTCGGGCCCACGTACTTCTGCTTCTGCTCTTCGCTGCCGTGCTCGAGCAAGGTCGGCACCAGCATCGACGGGCCCTGGCCGCCGATCCCGCGCGAGACACTCGCGCGCGCGAACTCCTCGTCGATGAGGATCGACCGCACGAGATCGGGCGCGGCGCCGTAGCCGCCGTACTGCTTGGGGATGGTGCGCGCCGCGTAGCCGTTCTCGATCAGTGTGCGCTGCCACCGAAGTGACTGCTCGCGCGAGCCGCGCCCGCCGTAGCCGATCCCCGCGCGGGGCGCCGCGTCCTTGTGTCGCTCGAGAAAGCCGCGCACATCGGCGCGGAACGCTTCGTATTCGGGGCCGAACGTCAGATCCATGCCGCCATTCTGACTGAGTTCGGTCGGCGGCGCCTAGACGTCCTCGTCTTCCTCGATGTGCTTCAGACAGATGGGCGAGGGCGCGTACTCCGGTCCGCCCGTCCAGCCGGGAATCCGCGCGGCCTGTTCGAGCCACGAGCGCGCGATCGACTCCTCGACGACCACGCTCGAGTTGTCGAATGACTCGAGGATCGTCTCCCACAGCGCGCGTCCGCCGCTCTTCCACCAGAGCGGGGCGGGACACTCGAAGTCGATCGCGAGCTTCACGAGCACGCCGGGAGTCTATCGGAAACGCGCGGCCCGTTTTTCTAGTTCAGCATCGCGGCGCGCATGCGCGACCGCAGTCTCGACACGGCCTTCGAGTGGATCTGACAGACGCGTGACTCCGTGATGCCGAGGATCTGCCCGATCTCTTTCAGGTTCAGGTCCTCGTAGTAGTACAGCGAGATCACCAGCCGCTCTTTCTCGGGCAAGCCGGCGATGCCGTTGGCCAGCGCCTGAGTCAGCTCGCGCTGCTTCAGCTGCGCGAACGGGTCCTCGGCGTTGACGTCCTCGAGGTTGCCGCTCGGCAGCGGCTGATCGTTGTCACTCTGTCCCCGAAGGTCGTCCAGATTCACCATCGAGACGCCGCGTGTCTGATTCACGAGTAAGTGGAAGTCGTCGATCTGCAGGCCCAGGCTGGTCGCGACTTCGTCTTCCGTCGCGGGCCTTCCGAGTCTCTGCTCGACGGCGTTGGTGGCCTGCTCCAGCTGCCGGCTCTTCTGTCTGACCGAGCGCGGCACCCAATCGAGTGACCGCAGCTGGTCGAGAATGGCGCCGCGTATCCGGAACTCGGCGTACGTCTTGAACTTGCAGTCTTTGGTCGGGTCGTATTTGTCGACCGCGTCCATCAACCCGATTACGCCGGTGTTGTGTAAGTCCTCGAGATCAACGTGACTCGGGAGCCGCACCGCGATGCGACTCACGATGTAACTGATCAAGGAAGTGTGCTCGATGACGATCCGTTCCTTGAGCTCCGGCGGAATGCGACCGTGCCGTTGCCAAGCTTGCCGGATGAGTAACTCCATCCGCCCATCTCCTCCAGGACCATCGGTATGCAGAGGCCCGCTGCGCGTGCAGGCGTGTGCAAAGGGGGTGCCCGGCGAACCATCGGCGCATGTGGGCAAACGCTTGAGACTCGGCCGGGGCGGTCCGCGCGCACGCAAGTCAGCGGAAACAGAGAGGAAACCCCGGCTCGCGGGGGCTCTGGTCGGGCCCGGAGGCCGGTGTCTCAGCCCGGCGGCCTACGCACGTTGGTGTCGGGTCTTTGACAGCGCGCGCGTCCGGGCGTTGGGATCCCGTCACTCAAAGGAAGGCGCGGTTTGGCCGAAGCACGCGACATGACCTTCGACGACGAAGCGCTGCGCGAAGCTCCCGTGCGCCGGGTCGCGCCGCGTTACATCGTGCGCATCCCGGTGTGGGTGCGCGCCGGGACGACGGAAGTCGAAGGCTCGATGGTCGACGTCTCCGACAGCGGCGTGCGCTTGGAGTGCAAGTCACTGCGGCTCGCCCCGGGTACGTCGGTCGCGCTCGAGCTGCGCTTTCTGAAGACGTCCGAGCCCATCGCCATCCTCGCGAAGTTCGTGCGCGAGACACCGCAGGGCTGCGCGCTGCGCTTCACCGACCCCGACCCGTTCCTGCGCGTGTTCGTGAAGCTGGCGCGCGCCCACGACGCCGCCGTGTCGGACCGCATGGAGAAGGTCCTCACGGACTTCTGAGCGCGTTACCGCGCGCGGACGGCCGCGCGCTCGCGCCTTCGCTCGGCTGCGCCTCGCTGCGCGCCTTCGGCTTGCGAAGAGTCACTCGCGCTACCGCGTGCGGGGGACGGCCGCGCGCTCGCGCCTTCGCTCGGCTGCG
>Ga0187894_10000061_pt1 | contig 137396 bp, 117 predicted proteins | sample GBC1701081metaG_FD_136650 | JGI IMG/M metagenome (GOLD analysis project Ga0187894, IMG submission 136650) | White microbial mat communities from a lava cave in the Kipuka Kanohina Cave System on the Island of Hawaii, USA - GBC170108-1 metaG ... | reverse complement strand
GCCGGAGAGAATTCGCCATTCCAACCGACAGAGTGGCAGGTCACCGTTGATCTGTCCATCCGGAATTGACCATTGTGAGCAAGTGATCTGTTTTCAATGACTTATAAGATCCTACCTATGAGACTCGATTACAACGGCTACTGGAGTAATTCCGGGGAGCGGACATTCAACAACGCAGCAGGTTGCTCAGGGTCGTTCGAATCGAACAGCATGATAGTCAACCCACAATTCAATTCAATCTGGCAGCCGTCGGCAGGCAACGCCGTCTGCACTGCGGGCGACGCGACCTATGTCGCATGGGATGGTGATCAATCCTCGCCGTACATGGGAGCCAAGCCCTGCCAGACGAATTCTGGCGGGGGACAGGGTGACGATTGTGGTCCGGGCTCGTTCTGCTACGAGGATCCCTAGGCCAGGACCAGGCGGCCTCCGGAGTCCCGGCGGGAGTTTGTGTCAGAACAGCCCCACCGCGGCGCCGGAGGCCGCGCTTCGGCGTATGATTGAGGCATTCCCGGAATTGGTAGCTCGACGGCAGGTAGGAGGAAAGTGAGCCGGTGGCAGGTAAATCCACCATCAGAGATGCAGGCAGTCCTGGCAGAACGAGGCTGGTAGCGGCGCTTGTATTGTGCTGCGTGGGCATGGCTCCACCTGGCGAGGGTCATACTGCCGGCACACCTGGCAGGCTTTCGTTCGCGCAGCGCGTAGCGGCTCAGAGAGCCATCGATCGTCTCTACTACTCCCACCATGAGGGCGCGCAGCGCACCTTCGAAGAGGCTGTAACACTCGAGGTGACGCAGGAGAAGGTCCGCGACACGCTGCGCCTGTCGTTGGCGCTGGATCGCTACTGGCACACACCGGTGACGGGCCGGGCGCTTCGGGCGGAGCTGGAGCGGATCGAGGGTAACACGAAGTTCGCCGACCGGCTGGCCGACCTCTATGACGCCCTGGGGCAGGATCGGTTCCTGATCGAAGAGACGCTGGTGCGCCAGAGCCTTACACATCGGCTGGCGCGGAGCTTTTTCGCCTCGGATGAGCGAATCCATGGCGAGACTCGCCGCCGGGCGGAGCAACTCAGACACGCTCTGGTGACAGGACTCTCCGGGAATGCACTCGGGCTGCCTTCGCCCAGGTTGCTGCGAGTGGAGCGTTCAACTCAAGGCAGTCCGGCTCCACTTCTGATGCCCATCGAGCCGGGCGAGGCTGCACGGTTACAAGCAGAGCCGTGGCTTCCAATGAAGCCGGATGAGTTCGACGCCTTGGCGGCGTCCTTCAAGGATCCTTTGCATGACAGGGTGATCCTCGAGGAGCATCCCCATGCCTTTGTCGTCCGTGAATTGGGAGAAATAGGCCCAGACCGTATCGTGATCTCGGAGAACCAGGTGCGGAAGGTGAGCTGGAATACCTGGTGGAGCGCGCAGCGGGAGATGTACGACGAAGCCGAGGCGCAGCCGGTGGCTTCTCCGAGCATCATGTCGCTCGGCGCACTCACGATCGGCACCAAGAGTACCGGGTGCATTCCTGATCACTGGGACAATGCCAGTTTGGATGATCGGCCCTTTGCACAAGGGGATCTCGCGTTGTGGACCGGGTCGCACATGCTCGTGATGGCTTTCGGAAGCCAGAGCATGAGTCAGCGGTACGACCCGCTGACGGACACCTGGAGCGCGATCTCCATGGAAGGAGCGCCTCGGGGTGGGCTCTCAGCCGTGTGGACAGGAGAGGTGGTTCTGGCCTGGGGCGCCGCCGACGACGGGACGCCGAGCCCGAAGGAGATCAACGTAGGGGGCCGCTACGATCCGGTCAGCGACCAGTGGTTCCCCATCTCCACGCGGCACGCGCCGTATCCCAGAGGGGCCAACGCGATGGTCTGGACGGGCCGCGAGCTGGTCATCTGGGGGGGAGCGGGAATCACCGAGTCGTTTATTGGGGAGCCGCTGCAATCGGGAGGCCGCTACGATCCTGTGAGCGACACCTGGCGGCCGGTGAGCCTGAGAGGAGCCCCGGAGTACCTCTGGCCGGCCGAGGGGGTCTGGGTCGATCCGTACGTGGTGGTGATCGGAGAACCATACTTCGGTCCGAGCGTGAACGAACTGGCGGGTGGCCGCTATCACCCCGACTCGGACACCTGGCTGCCGATGTCCCAGGACGGCATGCCGGCGCTTCGAAACAGCCACACTCTGGTGTCCACAGGTCGCGAGATGATCATGTGGGGAGGTTTCGAGCAGGACCTCTTCTCGAACGGGCCATTGCTGAATACGGGCGAGGCATACGATCCCATCGCCGATCGCTGGAGGCAGACATCGACACTCGAGGCGCCCGAGCCCCGGGCGAGCCATAGCGCCGTCTGGACGGGAAGCAGGATGCTCGTCTGGGGAGTCGCCACGACTACCGGGGGGCTTTATGATCCGATCGCCGATAGGTGGGACCCAACCAGCGTGCAGAACGCGCCGCGGCTCCAGGGAGGGATTTCCTACGTGTGGACCGGGGACCGCATGATCGTGTGGGGCCGCAGCGCGGAGAGCATCGGCGCGGGCGGGGGCCGCTACGACCCGGTCGCCAACGCCTGGACGCCGGTGGCGACGGGAAGGCCGCTGGCAGGGCGTGAGATATCGGGTGTCTGGACGGGCGCCGAGGTCGTCGTCTGGGGGGGAGAGTTCCGGCAGGCGTTCTTCGATGATGGGGCTGCATACGATCCTGTCCTAGACTCGTGGAGGGTGATCAGCAACCTGGGGTCTCCCGCTCCTCGTTATCGTCACCAGATGATCTGGTCCGGCGATGAGATCCTGGTCTGGAGCGGCTTTGGTGAGGCCGCCCCTTTGCAAGGGTGCCTATCCTGTCCCCTGATATCGGGCGGTCGATATGACCCGCTGCAGGACAGATGGACGAGCATGTCGCTGCCCCCCGCGGGGCCGATCTTTGGTAGCAAGGCCGTATGGGCGGTAGATCGGATGATCGTCTGGGGCGCCGGCCCCGGAGTGCAATACTTCCCTACCACCGATCATTGGAGTCCTATCTCCAGCCTCTCGGCTCCTCCGGTGCCTCGATTTGGTCACAGTGTCGTCTGGACCGGCTCTCGGATGCTCGTCTGGGGGGGCGGACCAACCAGCATAGACCTGTTCGATTCCGGTGGGATCTACGACCCGGCCGGCGACAGGTGGGAACCGATGTCAACGATCGGAGCGCCCTCGCCACGAGAAAGCCACGAGGCGGTGTGGACGGGTGATCGGATGCTCGTCTGGAGCGGAGCAGATGCCACCTCCGCATTCTCGAACACAGGGGGAGTCTACGACCCGGCATCGGACACCTGGCGACCGACTTCACTGACGGGCGCGCCCAGCGAACGGGAGTTCGCTTCGGCTGTCTGGACCGGACACGAGATGCTGATCTGGGGAGGCATCCCGTCCGCGCACGCAGGCCGCACGGGAGGTTCCTATGACCCCGACACCGACACCTGGAGAGAGATACCACGGATTGATGCACCGAATGGAGGGCCTTTTCACGTTGGGGCCTGGACCGGCGACGCACTGGTCATCCTCAATGGAGACTTCAGCGGGGGCCGCTACTTTCCCGCCGGGCGTGTTGACGCCGACGGGGACGGATTTCGGGGCTGCACGCAGGACTGCAATGACGCGGACCCGGAGGCCTACCCCGGCGCCCCCGAGCGGTGCAATGGCTCCGACGACGACTGCAACGGGCTGGTCGATGACGACGGGTCGGCCGACGCCGATGGCGACTTCGTGGGCAACGCGTGCGACAACTGCCCGACTCATTCCAACGAAGGGCAGATGGATCGCGACGGAGACGGACTGGGGGACTTCTGCGACAACTGCCCGAAGTCAGCCAACAGCCTTCAGGGGGATCTCGATCAGGACGGCATCGGCGATCCGTGCGATCCCGACAGGGATGGAGACGGCTACCAGGCGATCGCAGAATGCGACGACGGGCGAGCCGCCGTCTACCCGGGCGCGCCCGAGGTCTGCGGCGATGGCATCCGCAACGACTGCTCGCACCCTGCCTGGCCGGCTGCCCCGCCGGAGGACCTTGATACAGACGATGACGGGTTCAGCATGTGCGAGGGTGAGTGCGACGACTCGCGGGCCAGCATCCACCCCGGCGGCCAGCAGGTGTGCGACGGACTGAACAACGACTGCAGCCATCCCGGCTGGCCGGCCCTGGCAGCCACCAGCGAAGCCGACGACGACTTCGACGGCTACTCAGAATGCGCAGGCGACTGTGACGATACCCGCGCCGCGGTGCGCCCCGGCGGTGTGGAAGCCTGTGATGGTCTCAACAACAACTGCGACACGCCCGGCTGGCCGTCGCTGGAGGCCACCCCGGACCTGGATGCCGACGCGGACGGGGTGTCGATCTGCCAGGGAGACTGCGACGACAGCCGGGCGGTGGTGGGTCCCGGTGGAGCGCAGGTGTGCGATGGACTCAACAACGACTGCCACCATCCAGGCTGGCCCTCGCTTTCCGGGACCAACGAGTCGGATGGCGATCTCGATGGCTTCTCGCAGTGCCAGGGCGACTGCGAAGACTCCGATCCCTTCGTCTTTCCAGGGGCGGCGCAGACCTGCGACGGCCTGAACAACGATTGCCTGCGGCCTGGATGGCCCTCGCTTGCGGGCACAAACGAGGCCGACGACGATCTGGACGGCTATTCCGAGTGCCAGCAGGACTGCGACGACACGCGGCGGGGGTTGTCACCGGGACCCGAGATCAACGACGGACAGGACAACCAGTGTCCCGGAAACGCCGGCCATGGCCTGATAGATGAGGTTTCGGGCAGTATGGGCTTCACAGACGGCGCGCAACAGGATCGGATCTGCTGGACTCCTCAGCAAGGAGCGAGCAGATACGTCCTGGCGCGCGCGGGCGATGCACAGTTTTCTGCCGGATGCGCCCCGATATCGACCGCCTCGGAGTGCGCCGTTGACCCGATGGTGCCTGCTTCGGGATCGGGCTTCTTCTATCTCGTGCGCGCGGAGTCTCCGAACCGGGGGAGCTGGGGCCAGGCACACCCCGGTGCTGACCGGGGCGTGACCTGCCAGCTCCAGTACTGCGGCAACGGAGTCAGAGACGCCGGCGAAGTGTGCGACGGCAACGACCTCGGCGGCGAGACGTGCTTGAGCCAGGGCTTTGACTCGGGCGTCCTGCGCTGCAACAGCACATGCCTGGCGTTCATCACCTCGGGCTGCCGCAACTGACGCTTGGCGCGTTGACAGAAGTCAGCGGGAGAGTGACGCGAGCGTGGGTCTCGTTTGGTCCCTCAGGTGTCAGATCTCGGCGCACAGCAGGGCGCCGTCGCCGCCGCCGGTGGGAATGGTGATCCCCTCGAAGTAGAGTCCGCGCTCCTCGATGCTGCGCATCAGCCGCCGGGAGGCGCACGCGCCGCACAGCGCATCGGACACCGACAGCTCGCCGGAGCTCAGGGCCGGCAGCCAGTGCTCGCCCCACAGGTTGGCGTCCGGCTCGACGGGTATCCAGCCGAAGTGGCCGGTGGCTCCACACTCCGCGCATGGTCCGCCGGCCCGATCCAGCGCGGCGCGCGGCGCGGCGGAACCCAGAGGGATGAACACCAGGCACTCGGGGCCGAGGGCCGGCTCGAACAGAAGGCACCTGCCGCCGTAGGTGGAGAGGTCCTGCTCCATCCGCGCGGCGAGGCAGGCGTTGCACAAAGGGGTCCCGGTGGGCTGCGGAAGATCCCCCGCGGAGGTCTCCTCCACGCGGGCGACATCGGGTTGGTAGACGTGCGTCGGGCCCATCTCGCACCGCCGGCACATGCGGTGGTCTTTTCGCCGAATCTCTGCAAACCAGCTCATCGGCCCTCCGGCAAAGATGGGCGTGATGATAGCCGATCAGTTGTCCCGGGCGAGGGGGGACCGGGCAACCCGTTCCGGATCAGGTGGGGGGGAAGGCAGGCGGCCGGTCATCCGCCAGGCGACATGGAGGTGCGCGGCGAAGGCCACCAGGTAGAGACCCCCGGTGATCAAGTGGATGACGACACTGGCCTTGCGCCACGGCTCGCCGCTGGCCACCTGGATGAGATACCCGGTGGCCACCATGGGGAGCACGCAGGCGAGCGCCATGATGCCGGTGCCGCGCCCCTGGCTGATCGTCTGCCTGCGCATCTGAGCCCAGATGTGATCCTGGGCGATGAGCCCAAGCCCGAAGATCATCACCGGCCCCGCCAGCACGTGCAGGCTCAGCATAGCGGGCTGCCAGGGATGGTTGATCACCGAGAAGGGATCGTCGCTGAGCATCAGGTACTTCATGATGGCGTAGACGATGCCCGAAAGCCCCGTGATGACCGTGGAGAGATTCACCATCCAGCGCTCGAAGCGGCTCATGGGCGGGGTACCCCTTCCGGGGGAGCGGCGGGGGCCGGCGCCGGGATCAGCAGCTTGTGCAGTGCCAGCGTGCGCCGCGCCGCCTCCACGATCGCCCGCGCCGACAGCGTGGCGCCGGCCATCGGACGGATCCCCTGCCTGAGCGAAAGGTCGGCAGTCAGACGCCGGCCCTTGAGCTGATCCATCCAGATGCCGCGGGGCAGGTATTCCTGCGGTTCATCGAACGACAGGATGTCGATCCTGGTGATGGCGGCGTCCGGTCCGATCACCACCATCACCGTCTCGGGCAGCGTCCGGACGATGTGCGTGTCGAACCATGCGGCCGTGAGCGCGCCGCCGGCGTCCGCCGCCGTGTAATAGACGATGACTTTGGTGGGCGGGGCGGTTCCTGAGTCCATTTCGATCTGGGCGGCCTGGGTCTCGGTCAGGTACGCCGTCTGCCGCTGCATCGCCGCCTCCGCCGGGAAGGCCAGCTTGAGCGCCTCCTCCTGCGTCATGAAGACCTTCGCCTCGCAGCGCAGGCAGACGCCCGCCGCCAGCGCTGCCAGAAGCAGGCCGCGCGCGGCGACGGGCGCCGTGATCCTTCTAGAACAGATACCCGATCCCTGCATTGATCTGATCCGTCCCGGTGCCGTCGGCCCGGTCGTAGTCCTGGAACTCCAGCTTGATCGACAGCTGCGAGATCGGTTTGTAGGCGACGCCGTACGTCGTGAGCCGCACGTCGTTGGCGCCATCGCTCTCGAAGCCCGCGGCCGCGTTGTCCTGCGTGTTGTAGCGCTCCAGCCTGACGAACGGAATGAGCGCCTGCCTGGATGATTCGCCCAGAGCCGACAGCACGTCGTAGCCCACCTCGCCGTAATAGCCCAGCATGCGGCTGCCCACGCCCTGCGTCACCTGCAGCGGATCGTTGGGATCGAGCAGAAGCAGGTCCGTGTTGATCGTGCCGGCATCATCCACCTGGACGGATGTCCACAGCGCGCGGAACTGGAAGCCATGCGAGACGTACTGTGCGTGCACATCGTAGAGCGTCACCCGCCCGTCGATCACGTCTCCCGCGGCATCTTCGGCGCCCTGCCCGGAGTCGCCCTGGAAGAACGAGGCGCCCACCAGGAGGCCCGGCAGGCCGTTGTAGTCGGCGCGCGCGGTGAAGGCCAGATCGCGCGCCGAGGCCTCAGAGCCGTCCTGCCTGCCCTCGCGGATGCCGTCCTCGCCCGAGAAGCCCTCGGCGTCGAGACCATTGACCACGTAGGCGCGCCATGAGAACGGCCCCATGTCGCCGAACCCGCCGGCGCCGATCTCGCGCCACGTGGAGGGCAGGATCATCCGCTCCACGTCGGGCCGCCTGGCGCCCAGGAAGGTGGGCGGCTCGTGCATCTCATTGATGAAGCCCACCGGGAGCAGCACCAGCCCGGCGCGGACGTTGGCCTCCTTCCTGGTCATGAAATCCAGGGTGGCGAACTCCAGGGAGATCTCCCCCTTGAGCTCCGCGCCTTCGCCCGTGGTGGCGTGCTCGTACTCGATCTCGGAATTGAAGACGATCCGATCATTGAACTTGTAGCCGAAGTAGAGCACCGCGCGCAGGAAATCGAAGTTGGTGTCCTCTCCCGTGCGCGTGCCGTCGTCCGACGTGGCGGCGAAGTCCTGCAGCAGTGCCTCGCCGTAGCCGCCGACCGAGACGCCGTGCTCCTGCGTGTAAACCTTGGAGGCCGCCGGTCCCAGGCCGTACATGGACTTCAGCTCGCGCGGCTTGGCTGCATCCCCGACGCGCAGCTTCTCGAGCTCGGCCGCGATGAGATCCAGCCGGCGCTCCAGCTCGGCGCGCGAGGCGGTGTCGGGCCCCTGCTTGAGCGCCGCTTCGAGCTCGGCGATCCGGCGCTCCAGATCGCGCATGCGCGAGGCCTGATCCTGCGAAGCCGCCTCTCCCTGCGCCGCATCGGCGAGGCAGGGCGGGCATGAAAAAAGAGCAGCCAGTGAGATGGTGCCGGCGAGAAGCAGCCTTCGATGGATCGTCCCGTTCATGGCCTGTCCCCCATGGAATCCGGCGGCAGAAGGCATGCTCCAGCCGCCGCGTTGATTGAAGGAAACCCCGGAGTGGCCAGGACCCGCAGCTCTCCGGGCCCGTCCACATCCAGAAAAACCGCGTGCACCTGCTCCCGTCCGGCCAGCCGCAGCCCCTCGCGCTGGCCCAGAACCAGCAGGGCGGTGGAGAGCGCGTCCGCCGAGGTGGCGTCCGGGGTGATCACGGTCGCGCTGCCGCTGCTGGTGATGGGCCGCCCCGATCGCGGATCCAGCACGTGGCCCAGCAGCCGGCCGTTGACCACGATCCCCTTCTGATCGTTGCCGCTCGTGGAGATGCAGGCGTCGCGCACGCAGACCGACAGCGCGGCCTCGCCGCGGCGCAGCGGATGGGCGATGTCCACCTCCCAGCCGCCCTGGCCCCGGGGGGCTCCGATCGCCATGATCTGGCCGCCGAAGTCCAGCAGCGCCGCGCTCACGCGGCGCGATCGCAGGACGCGCACCGCGGCATCCAGCGCGTACCCCTTGCCGACGGCCCCCGGGTCCAGGCTCATGCCGGGGCGTTCCAGCCGGGCCGTCCGCCGCCCGGAGTCGAGCTTCAGCCGGCGCCAGCCCACGCGCTCGAGGGCGGCATGCACCTGATCGTCGGTCGCCTCGCGGCCTGCTCCGCGCAGATCCCACAGAGCGATGAGCGGCGCCACGGTGATGTCGAAGGCACCCGAGGTCGCCTCGCTGAGCTCGCGTGATCGCGCCAGGAAGTCGAACAGGTCGGTCGAGCAGGCGACCGGGGCGCCCGGTCCGGCCGCGTTGAGCCGGGACAGCTCGCTGTCGGCCCGGTAGTCGGAGAGCACCGCCTCCAGCCGGGCGATCTCATCGAAGGCCGCCGCGAGGGCCTCGCCGGCGGCTGCCGTATCGGGCGCGGCGCCCGCCGGGATGTACCCCTGGCAGATGGAGCCCATCAAGTAGCGGGCGCGCGCCACCGGCTCCGATTTCTCGCGGGCGGCGCAGGGCGCCGCGCAGGCTGCCACCAGGACCAGGCCCATGAATGAACTGAGACTCAGTCTCAGGATTGCGGCCCGCGCGCCGGCTGCCTCTGTGCATCTCATGGTTGCAGCTCCTGCCGGCTCTAGGCGGCGGCCCCGGGGGGCCGGCTCACTGGCAATCCCGGCAGAGACCCACGATGCGCAGCGAGTGGCGCAGCGGCTTGAAGCCGAGATCCCTGCAGACCTTGTCCTGCCGGCGCTCGAGCGGATCGTCGGCGAACTCGATCACCTTGCTGCACGACAGGCAGATCATGTGCTCGTGGTGCACGCGGCCGTAGACATGCTCGTAGAACGCCTTCTTCTTGTCGAGGTAGACGCGCCGGACCAGGCCGCTCTTCACCAGGTGGTCCAGGGCGCGGTAGACGGTGGCCCGCGACATGGAGATCTTCTTGCTCACGAAGCGCAGGTGCAGCTCGTCGGCGCCGAAATGATCCGTGGTGTCGAAGATCTCCTCGAGCACCGTGCGCCGCTCCCGTGTCATCTTGAGGTTCTGGCTCGACAGGTAGCTGCGGAAGAGGTCCGCCTCCTCGGCGGCCCGAGCCTTCAGATCGCGCCTGACCATCAGGTGCCTGCTCCGTGCGCTGAAAGTTAGTTGAGACTGAGTCTCAGACTAGACGACGCGGAGCGCGGCTGTCAAGCGCGGAGAGAACGCAGAGCTACATCTTCTGGCGATCGGCCAGCGGGGGCAGGGCGATGTTGACGTCGGTTTCGTCGGAGAGAAAGACCGGCTTGTGGGCCATGACCCTGTTGCGGCCCGCCTTCTTGCACTGGTAGAGGGCCTGATCGGCGCAGCGGATCAGGTCGGCGGCGCTGGAGGCGTCTCCGGGACAGGTCGCCACGCCGCCCGAGATGGTGACCCTGCCCAGCGGCTGGGTCTCCTCGCTGGGGTAGGCGTGCTCCTCGAGCATTTTGCGGATCTTCTCGGCGGCGATGATCGCTCCCTGCTTGTCGGTGTTGGGCAGCAGCACCGCGAACTCCTCGCCCCCGTAGCGGGCCGGGGTGTCGTCCAAGCGCACGGCGGCGCGCAGCAGGCGGCCGGTGATCCGCAGCGCATCGTCTCCCGCCAGGTGCCCGTTGGTGTCGTTGTAGTTCTTGAAGTGATCGATGTCGAACAGGAAGAGCGACAGGCTGGTCTGCGACTTCTGTGCCTTGAGGATCTCCTCGGAAAGCCGATCCATGAAGTGGCGCTTGTTGCGCAGCCCCGTCAGGCCGTCGCAGTTGGCGCTCTCCTGGATGGCGGTGAAGAGGATGGTGTTCTGGATGGCGATGCTGCCCAGGTCGGCCACCATCTTGAGCATGTGCTTTTCGTTGCGCGGGCGTTTGCGCACACCGCCTACACTAATGACGCCCAGCGTCTTTCCATCCGAGACGATCGGGGCGCACAGATCGGGCCTGAAGAGCGGGTGCGGCTTGTCCTTGAAGTCGGCGCGCATGGAGTCGGCCTTCTGGGTGAAGTCGCTGTCATCCATCGTCACCTGGTGCCGCGCCACGAACCCCAGCCGGCCCTCTCCGAAGGGGACTGAATCCCGCGCCCTCTTGTCCTCGGAGATCCCCTTGGCCACCGAGAGGACAAGGTGCTTGCCGTCGAGCCCCGCGTCGAAGATCAGTATCTGCTCGGCCTCGAAGATCTGATCGGCGAAGGTCAGCAGCAGGGGAGGGATCCGCCGCTTCTCGTGGTTGGTGTTGAGCTGCCGCGCCAGATCGGGAAGCGACATCAGGAAGGTGGACATGTGCTTGTTCTCGTTCTGGAGGAGGTAGACATTGCGCTTCATGTCGCGCTGATCCTGCGCCTCCTCCTCGGAGGGCTCCGTCTGGCCGCTCCGGCCCTGGGCGGAGCCCCGGCCGGCGCCGCGGACCAGCCATCCCAGCCCGAGCCCGATGAGTCCCGTCAGCGTGGTGAGAATCACCAGCGGGGGCAGATCAAGCCGCGTCAGCCAATCGAAGGACATGCAGGGTATGCGCTCCACCAGGCCAGCGAAACCCGACAACCCGGACAAGCGGATCCCGGAGCGGGGCTGTCGCGGCCTTGGGTGCAAGAAGATATGCGCCGGTGCGGCGCGAGGCCACCTCCGGCACGCCCGCGCCGGGGCTTCAGCCGGCGGCGGAGTCGGCTTTCCTGCGCCTGTGGATGAGGATCAGATTACGGGTGTAGACGAACGCGCCGATTGACTGGCCCGCGATGAAGACGGGATCCCGCTGGTGGACGGAATAGGCCAGCAGAACCAGGCCTCCGGTGATGCTCAGGTACCAGAAGGAGACCGGGACCACCGATTCACCCCTTCTTTCGGCCACGATCCACTGCACCAGGAATCTCCCGAAGAACAGAATCTGGCCAGCAAAGCCCACCACGACCCAGGGGTCCTGCATCGCGCGGCCGATCTCCGTCAGCATCGTGCATCTCCACAAGTCAGTTCGGATGTCACTCTTCCTCGGTCATCCGGTAGCTCAGAGTGCGCCGCTTCATCCAGCGGACGGCCATGAGGTCCGCCGAGGACACCAGGAGCCGGTTCCAGACTCCGTACTTGGATCGGCCGGCCACGCGCGGGCGGTGATTGACCCGGACCTGGCAGACGCTGAACCCTTCCATCTTGAGCAGCGTCGGCAGGAAGCGATGCATGCCGGAAAACAGCTTGATGCGCTCGAGCGCCTCACGCCGGCAGGCCTTCAGCGAGCAGCCGGTATCAATGATGTCATCGCCCGACACCACGTTGCGCACGAAGTTGCCGACGCGGCTCGACACGCGCCTGACGAGGGTGTCCTCGCGCTGCGCCCGCCAGCCGACGGCGGCGTCGTAGGGGCCGATCTTTTCGATCAGAAGCGGGATGTCGCGCGGGTCGTTCTGGAGGTCCCCATCCAGCGTGATGACGATGCCGCCGCGGGCGGCCGAAAAACCCGCCGAGAAGGCTGCCGTCTGGCCGGTGTTGCGCGACAGCGTCAGCACGCGGATGCGCCGATCGGCGGCCCGCATCTCCCGCAGCACATCGGCGCTCCCGTCGGTGCTGCCGTCGTTGATGAAGACGATCTCGAAGGATCGCCCCGTGGAATCGAGCGCGGCGAGCAGCTCGGCGCACAGCGGCCCGATGTTGTCTCGCTCGTTGTAGACAGGGACGACCGCGGAGAGGTCCACCAACGGTGCGGAGCGCTGCTGGGGCGCCGCGGGCGCCGGCGCGGGACCGGCCCCTGTGGTCATGCTAATCTCTGTGTCCGCTCCATTCGGTGCTGATGTCAAACGAAGCATGCTTCGCGGCGTCCGGCCGCGTCCGGGTGACGAAGTGATGACAGTATACAGCCTCCATCGACGCCCCCTCGCCCGCGCGGCGGTCGGAGCAGGCGCGCTGATGGCCCTTGCCCTTGCCGCCTGCTCGCGCGATGCGGCGTCCCGCCCTCATTGCCTGGTGGTGGTGATGTCCGGAGTGCGTGCCGACCACACCGGGCCGGGAGGAGGCCCGCGTGCCACAACCCCGGCGCTCGATGCCCTCGCGGCCACCGGGGCGTGGTTCGGAAGCGCGATCACCGTGTCGGCCTCCCCGATCTCGGCGCACGCCTCGATCCAGACCGGACTGCATCCCAGCGAGCACAACGTGACGCCGGATCATCCGGTCATGGTTGCGCAGCTCGAGACCCTGGCGGAGAAGCTCAAGAGCGCCGGCTACACGACGGCCGCCTTCAACACGGATGCCGCCATGGGACGCGGCAACGGCTTTGCCCAGGGGTTCGACACCTTCGAGGAGATCCTGCCCGATGAGAACGGGCTGCCGGAAGGGGGGGCGGCGGCCGCCGAGGAGCGCTTCAAGTCCTGGCTCGAAGCCAGGGGAGGCGCGGCGGCTTCCTCGCCGTTTTTTGCCTATGTGACCCTGATCACCCCCAGGCTGCCCTTCTCTCCGCCCGCGGAGTATCAGAACAAGTTCATGGACACCGTCGTGGCGATCCAGCGCCAGGAAAAGCTCGCGCAGCTCTGGATCCCGTTCGCCCGCCAGTTCACGCTCGGCCTGGCCGGCCTCACCGAGGACGAGCGCGCGGTCCTGACGTCGCTGTACGACGCCGAGATCGCCTACACCGACTACAGGCTGGGACGGCTCATCGATCTTCTCCGGCAGCACCAGCTTCTCGACAGCACGCTGGTCGTGGTGACCTCGGACACCGGAGAAGACCTGGGCCAGCATGGCGCGTACGCCGACACCATGAACCTCCATGATTCGATCGTGCGTGTTCCGCTGGCCGTCTCACTTCCAGGCCGCATCAAGGCCGCCGAGCGCATCGCCGCGCAGGTCCAGCCGACGGATCTCATGAAGCTGATCCTGACGGTGACGGCGGCGCCGGCGTCCGCGCCCCCCGCGGAGGTCTCGGCTGCAACGCTGATGGGCTCTCGCCCTGCAGCGTTCGCGGAGGCGCGCATCGATCCCGCCGCGATGCGCACCTATCAGGAGGCCGCGCCTCCTGGAACAGACCTCTCGTTCCTGCAGCGCAACCTCCTGATGGCCCGCACGCAGGACTACAAGTACGTCGTGACGTCACAGCAGAACGCGGCGCTGTTCGATCTGAAGGCCGACCCGGGGGAGACTGCCTCGGTGCTCGCCTCCAGGCCGCAGGTTCTGTCGGATCTGGCAGGACAGCTGGAGAGCTGGGCAGGTGGCCTGCGCCCCGTGGCCGCGGCCTTCCCCGCTGCGCCGGACGGTGCACCGCCCGCGCAGCCTCAGGGGAAGGCCGCTCCCGGGGCGCGCACCCCGTGAGCTTCAGGCTCGTTCTCTTCGATGTCGACGGGACCCTGCTGCGCGCCGGCGGGGCGGGGCGCTGGGCCATGGCGCGCGCCATCGAGCAGGTGTTCGGCCTGCCGGACGCCGATCCATTCACGCATCCGGTCAGGTTCGAAGGGAACACCGACCCCGGCATCCTGGCCGAGATCGCGCACAACGCGGCCATCCCGCAGGAAGAGCTGCGGCGGCGCGCCGCGGAGATCCAGCAGGCGTTCCTGGGGCATCTCGAGGCCAGGCTGCGCGCTGCGCCGGCGCCTCAGGCGCTTCCCGGCGTGATGGATCTGCTCGATCGGCTGGCTCCGGTGAGCATTGCGGGGGTGGGGCTGCTCACGGGAAATGTCCGCGCGGGGGCGATGCTCAAGCTGGCGTCGGTGGCGCTGGACCGGTATTTCACACTCGGCGGATTCGGAGAGGACGCTCCGGACCGTGCGGGCATCGGCATGGTGGCGCGCCAGAGGTTCCAGGAATCACTCCACCGCGGGATCGAGCCACAGGAAGTCTTCGCGATCGGAGACTCAGCGGAGGACATCCGCGCCGCGAAGACCAACGGCTTCCGGAGCATCTCGGTGGGAACAGGCTGGACCGATCCCGATCTGCTGCGCTCGCTGGAGCCCGACCTGTTCGTCGACGACCTGTCCGACTACGGGTCGCTCATGCAGTTCATCTTCGGGTCGAAGGGCTGACTCGCAGTCAGCAATGCGGAAGCGATATGCGCCTGCCTCCAGGTCAGTGCCGGGCGCGCCGGCATACATGAATGCGCCTGAAGGCATTCCGAGGGCCTCGAAGGCCCAGGGACTGCGCACTCCCATCCAAGAAAGGACGCGTCGCATCGCGGAGCAGCAGGGTCGTCCGCCCGACGGAACCTCTCCTATGTTGGAATCGCGCCTACGAGCTTTGCGGCGTCGAGCAGCCGTGAGGCATAGCCGTACTCGTTGTCGTACCAGCCGAACACTTTGACCAGATTGCCCTGCGCCATCGTGAGCGGTGCGTCAAAGACAGAAGTCGCCGGATCGCCCAGGATGTCCGACGACACGAGGCCGTCCTCAGCCTGGTAACGCAGCACTCCCTCGAGGCGCCCCCCGGCCGCGTCGGCGAAAGCGCGGTTGATCTCATCCACCGTGGCAGCGCGCGACAAGATGGCAGTGAGGTCGACGATGGAGCCATCGGCGTTGGGCGCCCTCACCGCCAGGCCGTCGAGCCTGCCGGCCATCTCGGGCATCACCCTTCCGACGGCCGCCGCTGCGCCGGTGGTGGTCGGAACCAGGTTGAGCGCCGCCGCACGGCTGCGCCGGCGCTTGCGATGCGGCGTATCCACCAGCGCCTGGCTCGAAGTGTAGGCGTGCACTGTGAGAGCGAAGCCGCGCTCCAGGCCGAAGTTCGTGTGCAGCACCCAGGCCAGCGGCGCCAGGGCGTTGGTGGTGCAGGAGGCGTTGGAGATCACCGTGTGGCCGGCGGGGTCGTAGCGGTCGTGGTTGACTCCCATGACCAGGGTGAAATCGGCGTCGTCCGACGGCGCGCTGATGATCACCTTGCGCGCTCCCGAGGCCACGTGCCTGGCGCAGTCCTTGCGAGCGCGGAAGGCGCCGGTGCACTCCAGAACGACATCCACGCCGTACTTCTTCCAGGGCAGCTCGGCGGGATCCTTCACGCGCAGCAGCGGGAAGCCGCGGCCATCGACTTTCATGATGTCGCCTTCGCGGGTCACGCTGCCGGGATAGCGGCCGTGCACCGAGTCGGACCCGAACAGGTAATAGAGGATGTCCGGATCGCTCAGGTCGTTGATCGCCACCACTTCGAGGTCGGCCCGCTGCATCGCAGCGCGCAGTGCCAGCCGGCCGATGCGGCCGAAGCCGTTGATTGCCATTCTGATCGCCACTTGTCCCTCCGTCAGGCGGGCCGCCTGCCCGCCGCACACCGGCCTGATCATACGGCACTTTGCAGACGGTCCGCCATGCGGCTACCATGCGCTCACCATGCCATCGCCACCCGACGCAGCCGCGCTCCTGAACCAGGCCCGGCAGATGCGCGATTACATCGTGGGTCTCACTCTGAAAATCTGCCGCGAGCGCACGGTCAACTACTCCGAGCGGGACTATCCGGGCGGCGGGCCCGATGGGGTGACTTCACCCGGCCAGGAAGGAAAAGTCGCGCGCATCCTGGAAGCGGAGCTGGCAAAGCCCGGGGTCATGATCGGCAGCAGCCTGCACGCCAAGGTGCCGGGGCGCGACAACCTGCTGGCTTCGGTGGGGCGCGGCGAGCCCGGCTACCGCCGCCTCATGGTGCTGCTGCACACCGACGTGGTGCCGTCGGGGCCGCGTGATGCCTGGCGCTTTGCACCATTCGAGCCCTTCGAAAAGGACGGCATGCTCTACGGGCGCGGTGTGCTGGATGACAAGGGTCCGCTGGTGGCCAGCTTCGCGACGCTGCTGATCCTCAAGCAGCATGAGCAGCAGATTCCCGGGCGTTTCACCTTCGCCGCCGTGGGGGATGAGGAAGTGGGGGTCGGGGCCGGAATCGACTACCTGCTGGAGCAGAAGCTGATCGATTGCACCGACGCGATCGTACCCGACATCGCCGGCGACATGAAGGAGATCAACGTCGCCGAGAAGGGGCGCGTGGTGCTCAAGGTGATCGCTCATGGCCGCCAGGCCCACGCCATGAACCCGGAAAAAGGAGTCAGCGCCATCCACGCCACGGGTCGGTTCCTGACGCTGCTCGAGGGGTACGCCCTCAAGCATGTGACCCACCCCATCCTGGGTGGTCCCACCATCAACACGGGGCTCATCCGGGGCGGCGCCGCGCCCAACGCCGTGGCGTCGGAGTGCGAGACGACGCTCGACATCCGGTACGTTCCCTCGCAGACCCCCGAGGCGATCCGCGCCGAGATCGCCGCGCTCGCGGACAAGGTCAGCATGAAAGGGGCCCGGTTCGACGTGGAGATCTTCCAGTCCAGCAGGCCCTGCGAAGTCTCTCCCGAGGCGCCCATCGTCAAGCGGATTCTCAGGCACGCGCCGGACGCCAGGGTGGTGGGCAGCGGAGGTGGCACCTTCGCCAACCCGCTCGTTCAGGCGGGGATCGAGGCGGTGGGCTGGGCTCCGGGCAACGAAGCCACCTACCACGAGCCCAACGAGGAGATCGAGGTGGATCAGCTCACCGCGTTTGCGGGACGGCTCGCCTGCCTGGCCCTGGAGATCTGCTCGGAGAAGGTGTGATCGAGAGGATCTAGAACGATCGGGCCGGTTGATCCTCGATCATCGGAATCTGCTCGATCCGCACCTGTCTTTGATCCCGGCGCTCGAGGCTCGCCAGTACCGACCGGATCTTGCCGGGGCGCCAGCCGCGGCGCGACAGCTCCTCGATCACTTCTGTGCGCAGCATGCCCGGGCAGAGCCGGCGCTGCAGATCCTCTTCCTCATACGACTCGAGGCTTTCGAACCGTGAGGTCCGGGCTGCCAGCCAGAGCCCCCGGCCCAGGCAGGTCAGCGTCAGGAGCGCCGCCAACCCGAACGCCGCCATCCGGGCCGTCTGGCCGGGCGCCGGTGAGCCCAGCGACGATGTGACTGCGCCGAGAACCAGCGCGACCGCGGCGGCCGCGGCGTAGAGCAAGTAGCGCCACGCACGCCGGCGCCCTTCGGTTGCCGGATCCACGCAGGCGTAGAGGCCATGGCACCGGGTGCACATCAGCCCGGGATGCCTCAGCCCGGGAAGGACGCCGCCCGCGGCGCGGAACTGCACCTTCCGGAAAGGGAGCACTCCTTCGCACGTGCCGCAGAAAGCGATCTGGGTAGCCATAGGGGATGTCGAAGCGGGACACATCGTCGGGAACTCCATGAAGGTACGACGGCCCGGGTCAGACGGCCACAGATTTCCAGGGGCCGGTCCATGCCCTGGTGAGAAGCGGCCAGCGTGAAGATTGGGTGGATGTGTCGAATTACCGTTCACAAGGGAGCCGGACACAGGTATCATGAGGCCCTATCCTGCTGGCCCGGCCGGAGTGATCACCATCGCGCTGCATCATCAGACGATCCCAGCCCTAAGGAGGACGACGATGTCACCTCGCACAGGAATGCCTCGCCGCGGGGCGAGGCTGCCCCTGACACTCAGCCTGCTTGCCGCTCTGTGCGTGCAGCCGATGACATCCATGCCGTCGGGTGCGCCGGCCAGAGATCCTTTGAAACAGCCCACGCTTACCGACAACTATGACATCCGGATCCACGGCGTGGCACAGCTCGAGAGCCTGCTCAAGGACCACCTGCCGGGGCTGGCCGGCCGGCCGGCTCGCGAGGCCGGGCAGATCAAGCTCGACAGGAGCAGCGCTCTGGCGCGCCTGCGCGCCGCCCGCCCCGAGGCCGAGGCGTCCGAGTCGCCGCTGACCGGAGGTGTGGAGGTGGTGCGTGCCGCGCGCGCCGGGCTCACCGACGCCGCGCCAGCCCGCAAGCCGGCCGACGTGGCGATCGACTTCATCGCGGACAACGCCGATCTGTATGGGCTCAGCGAGCAGCAGGCCCGCGCGCTGCACGTGGTGGCCGAGAGCGCTGGCGGTGATGGTCTGAGCATGGTGCGTGTGGAGCAGCGGCTGCACGGCCTGCCGGTATTCCAGAGCGAGACGCGGGCGCTGATTGACCGACAGGGACGCCTCGTACGCACGGTGGGGCGCCTGTTGCCCGGCCTGGACGACTCCGAGCCGTCGCCGGACGGCGCGCTGCCAGCGTCCGCCGCCCTCAAAGCAGCCCTCGCCTCGATCGGCCTGGAGGTGGATGAGGCAGCCATGAAGTCCGCGCCCGCGGCCGGCGCCGGCGATCTGGACATCACCGTCGCGGATCCGGAGATCACCGACCAGGTCACGAGCTGGCAGGTCTGGTTTCCCGCGGGCCCCGGCACGCCGATCCCGGCCCGGGCATTCATCGTCATCACCGCGGGCCCGGGCGACTGGTACATGCTGGTGGATGCCACGGCGGGCACGATTCTCTACCGCAAGAACATCGAGCTGAACGCCTCCACGCACGAAGCCCGCTTCAGCGTCTACGCGCAGGCCGATGGATCGCCCGCCGACAGCCCGGCGCCCGCCTCGCCCAACACACTCACGCCCGGCGGGACAATCCAGTTCGGCGGCATCGCGCGCTCAATCGTCTCGATGCTGGCGCTGCAATCGATCGTTGCCAGTCCCAATGGGTGGATCCCGGACGGCGGCCAGACCACCACCGGCAACAACGCCGACGCCTTCCTGGACCGCAACGGCGACAACGTTCCCGATGCCCTGCTTGATGCCAGTGGACGTCCCGTTGGGAATCCGGACATCAATATAAGGAACCGGGATTTCCTCGGAACGGTCGCCCGCGATTTCAACTATTCCCCGGCGCCGTCCGGCGGCAATCCCGATGCCGGAGACTCTCCCGGCACTGCGCCGTCCCAGCGCGGCATGCTCACGCAGCTTTTCTACATCGCCAACTGGTATCACGACAAGGTGTACGCCCTGGGATTCGACGAGGCCTCGGGCAACTACCAGACAGACAACTTCGGCCGCGGTGGCCTCGGCGGCGATGCCGTGCGGCTGCAGGCCCAGTTCGGAATAGCCCTTACTCCCCCCCAGGGAAACAACGCCAACTTCTCCTCCCCGCCGGACGGAACAGCGCCGCGGCTCAGAGCCTACATCTTCCCCGGCCCGACTCCGGACCGCGATGTCGGATTGGACGCCGAAGTGATGATCCATGAGCTGACGCACGGGCTGACACAGCGGCTGGTGGGCAACGTCGCCGGCCTCAACTGGGGGCCGGGCGCCGGAATGGGCGAAGGATGGAGCGACTTCTACGCCCTGTCGCTGCTCAACAACCAGCCCGGCGACAATCCCAATGGCCAGTACGGCAACGGTGCCTGGATCACCTACCGGCTGGGCGGCCTGACCGAGAACTATCTCTACGGGATCCGCATGTTCCCCTACACCACGGACAACTCCATCAACCCGCTGACCTGGGCCGATGTGGATGACCTCACCGACAACACCGCCGGAGGAATCCCCCCCAGCCCGCTCGGGTTCCAGTTCAACAGCGGCTCGGAGGTTCACAACACCGGTGAGGTGTGGGCCGTCAGTCTGTGGGAAGTGCGCAGCCGGATCATCGCTGCCAACGGCGGCAATGTCCCGGTTGGGAACGGCGTCATGCTGCGCATCGTCACCGACGCGCTCAAGATGACGCCGCTGGACCCCAGCTTCACGGAGGCCCGCGATGCCCTGCTGGATGCCGACTGCGCGCTGAATGCCTGCGCCAACGAGACCGCCATCTGGGGCGGCTTTGCCGATCGCGGGCTGGGGTACCGGGCGGAGGCTTCGCTCGGCACGGCGATACACCCGGGCGTGAAGGAGTCCTTCGGGATGCCGCGTCTGGATGTGGCCGGCGTCACGATCGCGGACACCAACGACGGCTACATCGATCCCGCCGAGCCGATCACATTGACCGTCAGTCTGACCAATCCCTGGCGGCAGGCCTCACGCGGCGTCGCATCCGTCACGGCGACCCTGACGTCATCCACGCCGGGAGTTGTGATCACCGATGGCTCGGCCGTCTACGGGCCGATCCCGGCAGGCGGCTCGGCCGCCGGCGACATCTTCCAGTTCACGGTGGATGCCGGCGCGGCCTGCGGCCTGCCGCTGTCGTTCACCCTGCAGACCACGAGCTCGCTGGGCACCACGGCGGCGCAGCTCACGTTGAGAGTCGGCGCGCCCCAGGGCCCGGGCGCTCCCGTCACTTTCACCCGGACCCATGCCCCCGGGCTCGGCGTCCCGGATTCAAGTCCGCTGGGCACCGTCAGCACGCTGTTAGTTGCCCCCGACCTGGAGATCGCCGACATCGATGTCCGGATCGACAGCCTGACCCACACCTGGGTGGGAGACATGAACATCGCCGTCAAGGGGCCCGGTGGGCTCGGCGTCGACCTCGTCTACCTTCCGGGTGAGTGCAACCCGACCTGTTTCCTCGGTGCCAACGCCGGCGACAACTTCACCAACACGGTTCTCAACGATAGCTCGACGCGGGATCTCCTTGTTGCCGGCACAAGCCAGGCGCCCTTCACGGGCGACTGGAAGGCTGTGATGAACTCTCCTTCCTGGGTCGATGAGGATCCGGTGGGACAGCTGGGCCACTACAACGGCACGAGCACCCAGGGTGACTGGCAGCTCTTCCTGAGCGATCTGGGGGCGCAGGACTTCGGGATCCTCAATGGGTGGTCCCTGCTGGTCCGGCCGATGGTCTACACCTGTTGCGCGGTCACGGGGCAGGCCGACGCCGATATGGACGGCTTCAGGCTCTGCGACGGCGACTGCGACGACACGCGCGCCAGCGTGGGTCCTGGTGCCACTCAGATATGCGGCGACGGGCTCAACAACGACTGCTCGGCTCCCGGGTGGCCCTCGCTGGCCGGCACCAATGAGGCCGACGATGACGGCGATGGTCTGACGGAGTGCCAGGGCGACTGCAACGACGCCAGCGCGGCCATCCGCCCCGGTGCGCCGGAGATCTGCGACGGCCTGGACAACAACTGCAACGGCTCCTCCGACGAAGGCGCTGACGGCGACAGCGATGGCGTCTCCATCGTGTGCGACTGCAATGACGCCAGCGCAGTGGTCTATCCCGGGGCGCCCCAGACTTGCGATGGCCTGAACAACAACTGCAACGCTCCCGGCTGGCCATCGCTGGCAGGCACCAACGAAGCTGATGACGACACCGATACCTTCACGGAGTGCCAGGGTGACTGCCAGGACGGTAACCCGGCGATCTATCCGGGCGCTCCGGAGGTGTGCGACGGGCTCGACAACGACTGCGACACCGCGGTGGATGAGGGGCTGGACGCGGACGGCGACAACTTCACCTCCTGTGCGGGTGACTGTGACGACGCCAACAACTCGGTCTTCCCCGGGGCGCCGCAGGTTTGCGACGGCGTGAACAACAACTGCGCGGCGACCGGCTGGCCCTCGCTGGCCGGCACCAACGAAGCAGACGATGACGCCGATGGGTACACGGAGTGCCAGAACGATTGCGCCGACAACGATCCCTCACGCAATCCGGCGGCGCTGGATATCTGCGACGGCGTGGACAACAACTGCAACGGCCAGCTCGAGGAGACCACCGACGTGGACGGCGACAATCAGGCCGCATGCGCCGGGGACTGCCAGCCGAACAATCCGGCCATCTACTCCGGCGCGCCGCAGATCTGCGACGGCATCAACAACGACTGCGCCACCTTCAACTGGCCGGCGCTGGCCCAGACCAACGAGGCCGACGACGACGGGGACGGCTTCAGCGAATGTCAGCAGGACTGTTCCGATGCGGACGGCTCGGTCTGGATGCCGCCATCAGAGCCGTTGAGTCTGGCCCTGACCTACAACGTGACGACGGGCCAGACTGCGCTTGCCTGGAGTCCGTCGACCCAGCCGGGAGCGAGCTCCGTGTTCTACGACGTGCTGCGGACGCGCAACAAGAACAACTTCGTCGCTCCGACCGTGTGCCTGGAGATCAACGACGGCAGCGACACCGCGGCCATCGATTCAGTGGTGCCGATCGCGGGAACCGGCTTCTTCTTCCTCGTTCGTGGAGAGAACCTCTGTCCCGCCAGCTCGCGGGCCGGCGCCGACTCGAACGGCGTCGCGATCCCGGCGAGGAACTGTCCGTAGCTGAGTTGATCGCGGCGCTCCGCGTGAAGAACGCGGAGCGCCGCGGCAGCCCAGGGCCAGGCAGCTCGCACGCCGGCGCGCATTTACCCTCTTGTATGACTCGGGCAGGGAGGCGCATACTCGACCCTCGACCGATGGAACGCAACCCGTGACGAACCGAAGTGACGGAGGACACCATGCGCCGGATGCCGAGCATGTCATGTGCGGGAATCATCTGCGGGCTGATGCTCCTGTCATCAACCAAGGTGATGGGACTGCCGACAACCGTGTTCGTGTACAACAAGAAACCAGATGCGGACCTGAACACTTTCGACAGCAACGCGCTGGGGTTCATTCTGCAGGAGCTCGGCCTGCTGGATGCCAATGGCAAGCCGAACATCCCGGAGGCCCAGAAGATCAAGGACCCCAACACGGGCGCTGTCATCGGCTACAAATCCGCCGATGGCACGAAAGAAGCCTACGATGTCAACTCCAGCGCGACAACGGATGAAGCATGGAAGCAAGTTGCTAACGGCGGCATGCTCCACATCATCAAGCATGGAGCCTTCCTGCTCGGCGTACCCGATTTTGAGGGGGGTGGAATCACTCTCGACGGCGACAACGTGTTTGACGGATTCAAGCCGGCTGGCGGCGCAGGCGCAGGCACCGGCGCGGGCTACGACAATGGACCTGGGCGGCCCTCGGGTCCTTACCCGCTCACGCCACGCCCGGGCGCAAACATCAGGCTGAACCTGAACGGCTGCTGGACTTCGAAGGACCCGGACGGCGCGGGGCCGGTCACGCCGGTGACGGCCACGGGCGGCAGCGTGCCGGGCGTCGGGGTCACGACGGGTCACCCCGGAGTGGTGAACGTGAATGTGGCGGTCGGCCTCAGCGGCGGGACGCAGCCGCAGCACGACGAGGCGAAGAAACGGCTCAGAGACGAGGCCCGCGCCAAGGGGTTCCCGCCGAAACCGACGGACGGAAGCCCCCGCAGAGCGACCACGGACGATGACGTCGTGGCGTGGGTCAAGGACCTGCCGGTCGAATCACGGTACGACACGGTGCAGAAGATCGTGGACGCGGGAAATCCCCCCACGGTGAGACTCGTGCTGACTTACAGCAAGCTCGAAAAGGCGGCCCCCCCCGCACCCCGGAGGATACAGCAGCCTCACCAGATCCCGCCCACGGGTGGAGATCTGGGGTTCGACTACGAGAATGGAGAGCCTCCGGAGCTGATCGCAGCTTCGCTGCACGTCCCGCCGGGTGCGCTGGCCAGGCCGGGCATCTTCCTGATCAGCATGCATGGTCAATTGCCATCTCCGCCGTCGTCGCGGATGTTAGCCAGCGGCGCGTTTCTTTTCAGGGTCGTCAACGGCGATCCGGTTCAGGCGCCGATCGAGATGAGCTTCGGCGTCTACGCGCCGTTCAGCGACGTCAGCATCTTGTGGTTTGATCCGCAGCAGAGCCTCTGGCGCAATCCCATCGGCTCAGTGACCTTCAATGGACAGGTCGTGACCATCTCCAGCAGCGAAACAGGACTCTATGCCGCCTTCGTGCCGCTGAGTCCGGTGCCGGCGCTTTCGACGTGGGCGGCGGCCGTGCTTGCCCTGCTGCTGGCGCTCACCGGCGCGACGCTGGCGGCCCGCGCCGCGCGGCGGCGGAGCGCGTAACGACGCAGGAACTGGCCGGCCAGGGCGCAGGGCCGACCGCCTCCTCGCTTGACCCTCCACGAAATGCAACCTTCCCGGGCGACTACTTCCCGGTGCCTGATACACTTGGCTTGGTATCTGTCAGTGCTGGCACATTCTTTCTGTCAGGCCAATGGCCAGGAGGGATCCGCATGAGCTGGGAGCCGAGAGTGTCGATGCCGGCGATAACACTCGGTGTGTGCATGATGGGGGCGGCGCTGCCAAGCTGGAGCGACGGCAAGGAACCACTGCAGCTCGTCAAGCTGGATGCACGGCCAGGAAAGGAGCTGCTCAAAGCCGCGTACGGAAAGGACGGACGTTTGGGGATGTTCCACGACATTGACGGTGACGCCCACGTGGAGTTCGTGTCATTGAACCCGAACGGCGACGTGCTCGAGTTGACCGTGCTCGAGCTGGACGAGGACCGGGAGAGCGTGCACGTCGCAGTCGGCGAAGGCTCCCCGGCTGGACTCATCGCCGTCAACCTCGACGAAGACAGGAAACTCGAGTTCATCGTCGGCTATGGCAGCCGCGCCCAGGAAAACCTGAAGAAAGGCCTCATCATGTTCGCATCCACCCTCGGCGCTATGGCTGGTGTCTACGCCCAGTTCCAGGCCGGCGCGGGCGTTGCCTGGTACCTCGTCGTGGTGCCCGGCGTCGGGACGGATCTCTACGACGTGGCCGCATTCGATGACAACGGCACGAGGCTGTGGCACCGGGATCTGCAGGCGGGTCAGGCCGCCGGGACGTGGGGCAACACGCGCTTCCAGTCGATGCTGCCCGGTAAGGGCGGCTCCGGAGGGGTCGTTCTGCTCACCGACGACAAGCAGCAGGCTTTGATCGGGCTCTCCGAAAAAGATGGGACCACCCTCTGGTCACGACCTCTCGGTGGCGATATCCGAGCCTCCAAACTCCGTTTCAACGCCCTGGTGGATGACACTCGTCTGCTGCCCGTGCTCCACGCTCCAGAAGGGATCCTGATCCTCGACCCGCAGACCGGCAAACCCATTCTCGAGAAGGCGATCGTGGGCGGCATCGGTGCGCTGCCATGCCTGCGCATTTTCGGTCAGGGCGACGCGAAGGGGTTTCTCGTGCTCGGCGAGAAGGGGGACGAGCTGCGCATGGTGTCGCTCGATTCCGGCGAGACGCTGTGGAGCCACACCATGGACAAGATCCGAGATGTCATTCCGATATCGGACGGCAGTCGCATTCTCGCCGTATGGAAGGAAGGGATCAAGATCTTCGACCCGGGTGGCAGAATCCTCCTGAACCGGCCGGCACCGGACAAGATCAAGACGGTCTTCTCGCCCGTCTACCAGGATCTGAACGGCGACGGCATGATGGAGTTCGTGTTCGTCTCCGGCAAGCGGATCGTGTGCTGGGATCCCGAGGCCGACAAGGTGCTGTGGACGGCCGGACTGGGTGGATTCGTCGGCGGCGTCAACCCCGTCGGACTCTACGACGCATTCTACGATTTGGACCACGACGGCTGGCTGGACGTGCCAGCCAGGAAAGGCAGCGGCTCCGGGTTGTTGCTTTCCGGCAAGTCGGGGGAGGAACTGGCGTCGGTGATGAACGGGTCAAACATTCCTGTGATCGGCGACTGGGACGAGGACGGGAAGGCTGAGGTTTTCTGGTGGAAGGACTGGTACGAGGTGGAGCCGCGGTGACACGCTCGAAGCAGACCACGCCGGGGTTCCGGAATCGCTCATGCGATTCAGGCGCACGCCGCAGCGCAGCAGGGTGATCGCAACAGCGCAACGCTTCCTCTTGAAGCGGCGTTTGATGATCGTCCTGCACATTTCCCGCACAGTGGGATCGAGCGGCCCTCGTAACTTGCAGCGGATAGAGAGACGTTTGGCGGAAGCGTGTGGGAATCGAACCCACCGCGGCATGCTCTCGCATACCGCCTACGGATTTGAAGTCCGCGCGAGACACCAGCCCCGGTTCGCTCCCGCTGTGTGGCGCCATTCAATCCGGCGAGCGCGCGAGTGTCAAGATTGCGACGCGGCTCGGCGCGATCGGATCCTGCGCGCTCGCACGCGACGCGCGATCTGGTTGCGGTTGTCGTGATCGGATGCGCTCAGCGTTGACACGCTATGCATGCGAGTGTAGATTTCGGCGCGTGAACAGCCTCGAGCGTTTCGTCGCAGCGTTTCAACACGTCGTGATGAATCGTGACGAGGTTCCCGCCTCAGGCGGCGCGGCTCGACGCGCGACGATTGCGTTGATCATGTCGACGACATCGAGCCTCCTTCATCCTTCTCATCGGAGTTGATCGCTGGCCGCGACGGCGCACGATGAGATGCACGATGGCGCGCAGCGACGCGCGCCGATGCCGCCGGATGCAGAACGTTCAATGAAGTCGCGGGGACCCGCTGGTCCCTGGCGGCGCGGTTGACTGATGAGGAGACGAGTCAACCTTTTCGCAGAAGGTAAGGAGGTGGATCAGCCTTGGCGATGAAGAGGAAGAAGGCCACGAAGCGGACAACCCGCCGGCCTGCCAGGAAGACCGCGAAGAAGACCACGCGGCGCCGGACGAGCAGGAAGTAGCAACCGGCGAGAGGCACCACCCTGCGAACTTCTGCAGGCTTCGACAACAACCTGGGAATCGGGGCTGTAGCGCAGCTGGGAGCGCGCCTGACTGGCAGTCAGGAGGTCACGGGTTCGATCCCCGTCAGCTCCACCAGGTTGTTGTCTTTCTTTTTCCGGGCGGGTGGGCCGCGCAGCCGCGGGGCTGCTCCACTACGCCGAGGAGCCCACCTTCCTGACGAGCATCCCGGTCACGCGGTTGAGGGGGTGCCGGCGCGAGAGAAACCGGAACAGCGGCTGCCGCCTCAGTCCCAGCCTCCTCATCTCGGTCACCAGACCCTGATGCCCCCGCTCGATCCGCAACCCCTGGACGAGAGCCTTGTATGCGCGCCGGCGATCGCCGGCGGCAAGGTAGACCCGCGCCAGGTTGTGGTAGAGATCGGGGTTGTAGAACTCCACCGACAGCGCGCGCTCGCACATCTCGATCGCTTCCTGCGAACGGCCTGCGGCCATCGAAAGGGCCACTCCGTAATAGGACAGGTATTTCATCCGAGGCGCCGGGCTGGCGGAGCGCTCCTCCTGATTCAGGGCGGACTCGAAGAAGGCGAGTCCCTCCAGATAGCGTCTCTGGTCGAGCGCCTGCACTCCTTTGCGGAAGCTCATTTCAGCCGAGCGCGAGCTCATGCGGATTCCCTCCGGTGCGACGGAGCGGGGGTCTGTCGGTGCCCGGAGAAATATAAATCCGGGAACCGGGGCGGCAAGGATCCACAACGATCTGTTGAAGATTCGCTGACGGAATAGCCCAACGAGGAAGAAAAGGCTGTCAGCGCGGGACGCCGGCCAGCTCTGCGAGCAGCTCCGTGTTCTCGGTGTGGTCCGCGTTGCGGAACGCGTTCTGCAGGAAGGCTCCGTAGGCTTCGTCCCGGCGGCTTGCGAGCAGGCTCGATCGCAGCCGCGCCTTCACAGCGGGGATCTCCTCGGCCGAGGGGCCGCGCTTGATCACGCGGACGACGGCCACGCCGTCGGATGCATCCAGCGGGCCGATCACCTCGCCGCCTCGCGCCGCGAAGATGGCCTTCTTGATGTCATCGTCGAAGGCCGCGGGCGCCGATTTGCGGCTGAACTCGCCGGTGCTCTTGACCTCCCATTTCTTCCTGTCCGCGGTGGCCTTGAATTGATCCGCTCCTGCGGCTGCGAGCTCGCGGGCTGCTGTGCGCGCCTTGTCCTTGGACCGGGACACCGCCAGTTCCTCCTTCACGCGCTCCCGCACGATCGCTAGCGGCGAGGCCTCAGGCGCCTTGATCTCCTCGAGACGGGCAAAGACGACGCCCTGCCCGATGCTCACGGCGCCACTGACCTCGCCCTGTTTGAGCCGGAAGATCTCGTCGGAGAGCTGCGGCGAGCGGCCCAGCGTGCCGACCGGCTCCGCCCTGCCGAACATGCCCGTGTCCAGAATGCTGTAGCCCGACTCCGCGGCGGTGGCTTCGAAGGACTGCGTCTGGTCGCCGAGCTTCCTGGAGAACGCGTCGGCCCTCTGCTGGAGGAGCTCCTGGGTCCTGGAGCCGGCGAGCCGCTGGCGGATCTGGCCGCGGATCTCGTCGTCCAGCGGGCGGACCCCCTCGGGCCGGCTGCCCGTCAGCCTGATGACGTGGAACCCGAACTGCGTCTTGACCACGTCACTGACCTGCCCTTCCGACAGCGCCCATGTGGCGGCGTCGAACTCGGGGACCATGCGGCCCTTGCCGAACCAGCCAAGGTCGCCGCCCGCGGGTGCCGAGGAGTCCTCGGAATTCTGGCGCGCCAGCTCGGCGAAATCCTCGCCCCCGCGGGCCAGCGCCAGGATCGTCTCGGCCTTGGCGCGGGTCGCGTCGATTTCCGCCTGTGACGCCGTGGGCGCGGTCTTGAAGAGCACGTGGCTGGCGCGGCGCTCTTCGCTGCCGCGGTAGATCGTGTCCTTGTTCTTTTCGTACTCGGCCGCGATCTCCTCCTCGGGAACCTGCACCGACGCGGTCAACGAGCCGCGATCGATCAGCACGAAGCGGGCGCGCCGCTTCTCGGGAGTCATGTAGTCGGCCTGGTGCGCGCGGTAGAAGCCCTCGATCTCGCTGCCGGAGGGCTCTCCGGTTGCGGGAAAGTCAGCCGGCTTCAGGAGGACGTAGTCCACCTCGGCATTTTGCCCATCCTCGTTGAACGCCTTCTCCACGTCGGCGTCGCTCACGGATGCCAGCGTGCCCATGAAGACGCGCAGCTTGTCGGCGGTCAGGTCGCGCGTCACGGCGCTTTCCCATTCTCCCACGTCGTAGCCGCGCGAGCCCAGCTCGGCGATGTACTCCTGGCGGCCCACGAAGACGCCGTTGCGTTGAAACGCGGGCGAGCTCACGATGGCGTCGGCGACCTCTCCCGGGGAGGCCTCCAGCCCCATGTCCACTGCTTCCGACCAGGCCAGAGTCTGCGCCACGAGCTGCGAGAGGGCGGTCTGGTTGATGTAGCCGCGCAGGTTTTCGCGCATCTGATCGTACTGCTCGCCGAACTGCTGGCGTGTCTGGGCCTCCACGAGCTGGCGGTGCCGCTCGAAGTCGCGGCGGGTGATGGTGTGGCCGTTGATGCGGGCCACCCAGTCAGCGTTTCCCGAAGCCGAGCCCGCGCTGCCCGCCCCGCCCCAGACGGCGAAGATGGCGATCACGAAGGATGCCACCACGGGCAGGATGATTAACCACAGGATCCACTTGACCCTGTTGGCCTTGCGCATGAGATCGAGCATTTTGGCCTGAAACCTCCCGGGGAAGGGGCTGATTCTAGACCGGGAGGGGAGCCATATCAAGAAATGTTAGCCGCCCGGTCCGCTCGAGCCGCCTGGTCCGGGCTGTCGGCAGAGTTGCCCTCTGCGGCAAAACAAATAGATTTGCCGCGTCCTGGCGGCTGTGTGCCGCGAGAGGCCGGCCCGCCCGCGGGAGGGGTTGCGCAAGGGCCAAGCTTAACATCTTGAACCTACAGGGGATGCAGTGGCAACGAAGCGGGGCGGACAGCAGCCTTCCGTCGTCCTGGACTGGTTCAACGTCAGCTATCGCAGCATCGTCCTGGCCGTGGTGACCCTGGTCGCTGCGGGGGGCATTGGCTCCTACTACGCATGGCTGAAGCTGGTCTACGCGGGCTCTCCCAGGGCCGAGGCGCGCGAGTCGATCGACCAGGCCGAGGATGCCCTGGAGCGCGCCGGGCCTGCCACCGGCCAGGGCAACACCATCGAGCTCAAGCAGACCGCGCAGCGGCTGCTGGCCGAGGCGCGGCGCCAGTACGACGCCTCCAACTACCAGGACGCGCGCAAGGCGGCCACCGAGAGCAAGCTGTCGGCTGAAAAGGCGATCGCCATCGAGCGGGGGGAATCCGCCCGGGAAGTGCAGTTCTACCGGATTGAAGGCGACGTGAAGGTCAAGCGCGTGCGCGAGCTGACCTGGCGCTCCGCGGAAAGCGGTATGTCGCTGCAGACGGGCGATCAGGTCAAGACGAGCAGCCGCGCCAGCGCGCAGATCATCTATTTCAACGGCACCATCACCACGATCAAGCCCGGCTCGCTTCTGGAAATCAAGGAGCTCTACGACAACCCGGCCACCCGGGTCCAGCAGATCAAGGAGCGCCTGCGCGAAGGACGCATCCTGGCCTCAACACAGGAGCCGGTGGCCGAAGGCTCCTTCCACGAAGTGACGACGCAGACCACGTCGGCGCGGGCGGCCGATCGCAGTGAGTTCGAGGTCGCCTTCGACCGCGCGCAGGAAAAGACCGAAGTGCAGGTGACCGCGGGAGAGGCCACCGTGTCGGCCGGCAGCGGGCCGGCGCTCAAGGTGGGCGCGTTCGAGAAGCTGCATGTCGATGGGCAGTCGAAGGTGTCGGAGGTCCAGCGGGTGAAGCTGCCTCCCACGATGCTCTCCCCGATGGATCAGAAGGTCTACGTCCGCAAGGACAATGTCTCGCCTCCCGTGGAGCTGAGCTGGGAGCCCTCCGAGGAGGCGATCAGCTACCGGCTGCAGATCGCCGTGGCGCCCCTGTTTGCCGAGCCCACCGTGGATCTGGGGGATCTGGGCAACACTGCGGTGACGCTGCCGAACCTGCAGGAAGGGGGCTACTACTGGCGCGTGGCGGCCCAGTACACCGATGGCTCCAGCAGCGACTTTTCGCCGGCGCGCCGCTTCAAGATGATGTCGGCCCGGCTGGCCCAGACGGGCGACACCATCCCTCCGATGCTCGAGATCGACGATTTCCTGGTCTTTGCCAGCCAGGTGATCGTGAGAGGCAAGACCGAGCCAGGCTCGCTGCTCACCGTGATGGGCCGCAAGGTGGATGTCTACGACGACGGCTCCTTCACCACCGTGGTGACGCTCAAGCATGAAGGGCTCAACCGGATTCCGTTCGTGGCGCAGGACCTGGCGGGCAACGAGACGAAGATCGAAAAACCGGCCACGGTGGATCCCTACTGATGACAGCCTCGCCCGGGATTCTGCTGGTCGGACCGCGGCCCCGGTCTGTGGTGCGGCAATCCGCCAGAGTGGGCGGCGTGGCGGTCACTTGGTGTGCGCCATCCGATGCGCGGGGCCATCTGACCGCCCCGGGCCGCGTCTGGCTGGGAGTGGTCTGGGCCGTGCAGGGCGCCGCCAGGCAGCGCACCACCGCGCGCGCCTGCTGCGCGCTGAGGCGCGATCTGCCCTTCATCGCGCTTGCCGGAGCCCGTGCGAGCGGCAAGCCGCCGGCCGGCTTCCGCCGGGCGCTGCCGCCGGGAACGCCGCTCGATCTGATCGTGTCGGCGCTGCGCCAGGAAGCGGAGATGATGGCGCTGGAGAGCAGGCTGGCGATCTCCCGGGGTCAGGCGCGCTCGCTGGCGCGCAGGCTGTCGGTCCTGTCTGATATCTCCCAGGCGGCCAACTCGGTCCTCGAGCCGCGCAAGGTGATGGAGATCGTCATGAGCCGCGCCCAGGTGCTGATCTCCGCGGAGGCCTGGAGCCTGCTGCTGGTGGACGACAAGGAGCACACCATGTCGCTCGAGCTGGTCCAGGGTGAGAAGGTGACGGGGGTGCGCAGCCACCGGCTGCGGGTGGGGCAGGGGGTGGCGGGATGGGTGGTCCAGTACCGCAAGCCGCTCATTATTAATGACGTCAGTCAGGACCGGCGCTTCGACTCCCGCTTCGACACCCTGGCCGGCCACACCCGCTCGATCCTCTGCGCCCCGCTCATCTCGAGGGGGCGCATCATAGGCGCCGTGGAGCTGATCAACAAGCGGCGCGGGCAATTCACCCCCCAGGACCTCGATATGGTGATGGTCCTGGTGGAGCCCGGGGCGATCGCCATCGAAAACGCCATCCTCTACCAGAAGTCGGCCGAGTTGACGGTGACTGATGATTTGACCAAACTATTCAATTCCAGGTACCTGAATGTGCACCTGGGCCGCGAGATCAAGCGATCCCGGCGCTATGGAGTCCCGGTGTCGCTTATCTTCCTGGATCTGGACGGGTTCAAGGAAGTCAACGACCGTCATGGCCACCTGGCGGGCAGCCGGGCGCTGTACGAGGTCGGACAGGTGATCCAGGAAACCGTGCGCGAGATCGATATCGTGTCGCGATACGGCGGCGACGAGTTCACCATCATCCTGCCTCAGACGGGCGCTGCGGGAGCCGGCATCATCGCCGAGAGGATCCGCGCCAGCATCGAGGAGCGGGCCTTTCTGGCGGAGCAGGGGCTCTCGGTCCGGTTGACTGCCTCATTTGGAGTGGCTACGTTCCCGGACACAGGCCAGACGCGCGAAGATCTCATCCAGAGGGCCGATCAGGCCATGTACCAGGTCAAGGATCGGGGCAAGAACGGCGTCGCGCTGGCGCCCGTCGATGCCCTCAAGCAGAAAGGACACGTTTAGTGGCATTCCACCTTCGCTCGATCATGAGCATGTTCTCGAATGACCTGGCCATCGACCTGGGCACCGCCAACACGCTGGTCTTCGCCAAGGGCAAGGGGATCGTCGTCTGCGAGCCGTCCATCGTGGCGGTCAACCAGAAGACGGGAAAGGTCGAGGCGGTCGGGCGCGAAGCCAAGGAGATGCTTGGCCGCACACCCGGGACCATCGTGGCGATCAAGCCGATGAAGGATGGCGTCATCGCGGATTTCGAGCACACCGAGAAGATGCTGGACTACTTCATCCGCAAGGCCCACAACCGGAACATGGGCGTGAGGCCGCGCATCGTCATCGGCGTTCCATCCGAGATCACGCAGGTGGAGAAGCGCGCCGTCAAGGACTCCGCCATCAAGGCGCGGGCCACCGAGGTCTACCTGGTCGAGGAGGCGATGGCCGCCGCCATCGGCGCCGGGCTGCCGATCACCGAGCCGATGGGGAACATGATCATCGATATCGGCGGGGGCACGACCGACGTGGCGGTCATCTCGATGGCGGGGATCGTCTACTCCCGCACGGTGCGCGTCGCCGGCAACGAGATGGACGAAGCCGTCATTCAGTACATCAAGCGCAAGTACAACCTGCTCATCGGCGAGAGAACCGCCGAGGAGATCAAGATGAGGATAGGCTCGGCTTTTCCGCTCGACGAGGAGCTGAGCATGGAGATCAAGGGCCGCGATCTGGTGGACGGCATTCCCAAGACGATCACGATCACCGACGAAGAGATCCGCGAGGCGCTGGCCGAGACGGTCAGCACCATCATCGACGCGGTCCGCGTGGCGCTGGAACAGACGCCGCCCGAGCTGTCGGCCGACATCGTGGACAAGGGGATCGTGCTCACCGGAGGAGGATCGATGCTGAAGAACCTGGACCGCCGTCTCCGCGAGGAGACGGGGCTCCCGGTATCCATGGCTGACGATCCCCTCTCGTCCGTGGTGCTGGGCACCGGGCGCATGTTGACCGATTTCAATTTGCTGAGGAAAGTCTCCCTCGATTAAGGACTGGTCCGGGGGAAGGCTCCCCGTGGCTGCGCACGCCGCCCCACCGCGCTCGCGCGCGGAGATCGGTGGTGTGAGGGCGCGCCCGCGAGCAGCTTCACCGCGCACCCCGCGCGCGGCGGCCACCGGACCTCTGACGGTTCTTCGATGACCAATTTTCTGCGTGACCGCCGCCTGCCGATCCTGCTGCTGGTGGTGCTGGCGTCGCTCTTCATCCTCATGAGCGTGCAGGTGCGCCGGCAGGAGGCGGGCGCACCCGAAGGCTCGCTGATGCGCATTGCCTCGCCCGCCGTGCGCGCCGTCTCGGCGGTCTCCGACAGCGTGGCCGGCGCCTGGTCCAACTATGTCGACCTGCGCGGCGCGCGCCAGCGCACCGCCTCACTCGAAGAGCAGCTCACCCTCCTGCGGCTGGAGAACCAGAAGCTCGAGGAAGCCAGGATGGAGAACTCGCGCCTGCGCACGCTGCTGGAGCTGCGCGACGCGCTGAGCGTCGAGTCGGTGCCCGCCAACGTGGTGGGAAGCTCCACGCGCGGCATCTCCCGGACCCTCCTGGTGAATCGCGGAACCGAATCGGGCATCCGCAAGAACATGCCCGTGGTGTCCGCCGCGGGGATCGTCGGGCGAGTCTGGTCGGTCAGCCCGGGCCTTGCAAAGATCCAGCTCATCACCGACAGCGCCGCGGGAACGGCCGTCATCGTCCAGCGCACGCGCGTGCAGGGGATCCTGCTTGGAGCCGGAGCGGATCTGTGCACGCTGGAGTACATCTTCAGGGCCGACGATGTGAGCAAGGAGGACCTGCTGGTCACTTCGGGGCTCGACGGCATCTACCCCAAGGGACTCGCCGTGGCCGAGGTGGGGGAAGTCTCCGGATCGGGCAGGCTGTTGCGGCGCATCACGGCGGTGCCGCGGGTCGATTTCAACCAGCTCGAGGAAGTGCTGATCCTGCGGCGCACCGACATCCCCGTGCCCGACGGGCTGCCCAACCAGGCCGATGCGCTCGGGGCGGACCCGGCACGCCCCGCGCCCGATCAGCTGCCGCCGCGGTGAGGATGGTGAGCATGGCGAGCACCCTCAGGTTCCTCAGCGCGCTCCTGGGCTCGGTTGTCCTGCAGTCTGTCCTGGCCGGCGCCTGGCCCCGCACGATGGCGTTCGTTGATCTTCCCCTGATAGTCGTTCTATACTACGGCATCACGCAAGGTCCTGGCAGCGCCCTGATGGGCGGGTTGGCTGCCGGACTTCTTCAGGACGTACTGCAAGGAACTCTGCTGGGTCTTAACGCACTCTCCAAAGCGCTCGTTGGTTACCTCGTGGGCATGATGGGCCTCAGGCTGGCCCTCGGCCCGGCGCTCCCGCGCGTGCTGGTCATCGCCGCAGCCGCCGTTCTGTCCCGGGCTATCGAGATGGGCACCCTGGCGATCATGGGCCGGCGGTTCGCACCGTTGTCCTTGCCGTTCCTGCTCGAGGCGATGCTGGGCACCTGCATCGCGGGCACCCTGCTGATCGGCGCGTTCCGGCGCCAGGCGCCGCAGTGATCCGGCCGCGGCCAGCCTCATGACACCTGACTTCAAGCATCGAGTCGAATACAAGGAATATGTCGAAGCGACGCAGTTCTCCGCCCGCATCACGGTACTGTCCGTATTCGTGGGGGCCGTCTTCTTTTCGTATCTGCTGGCGTTCTACTACCTGCAGGTGGTCGAAGGGGTCCGGTACACGGAAATGGCAGAAGCCAACCGCGGCCGCCAGCTGGTGCTGGCGCCTCCGCGGGGGGCGATCCTGGATCGGTACAGCCGCCTGATCGCCCGCAACAGACCAGCGTTCGACGTGGTGCTGGATCGCGAGCACGCGGCCCGCCCGGAAGAGGCGCTCCGGCTCGTCGCGCCGGCGCTGGGAACCAGCGTGGACGATTTGATGCTGGCCCTGCGCAAGGCGTCCGTCAGGCCGCGGCACGAGCCGCTGGTGCTGGCCTCCGATGTCTCGCTGGCAGTGGCCGCATTCGTGGAGGCGCGCAGCGCCGACCTGCCCGGGATTTCGATCTCCATGGGGATGAAGCGCTCCTACCAGGAGGGGAAGTCCGGTTCGCACTACCTGGGATATGTCGGCGAGATCGGCAAGGGGATGCTGGACAATCCCGAGTTCGAGGGCTCCGTGCAGGGCGATATCGTCGGCAAGACCGGCGTGGAGCGCGCCTACAACCGCGAGCTGCATGGTGTACGGGGACAGCGGCGCGTCGTGGTCAACAGCGGCGGGCGGGTGATGGGCGATCTGGCAGGGAGCATCCCTCCGGTGCCGGGAATTGATATCCGTCTGACGATCAACCTGGACATGCAGCGCGAGCTGGACGCGGCGTTTGGCGATATGGTGGGTGCCGGGGTCTTCCTGGATACGCGCAGCGGCGATGTGCTCGCCATCACCAGCCGGCCCGGATATGACCCGAACTATTTTGCCCGTCGGTTCACGCGGCAGTTCTGGAAGGGGCTGGTCGAAGATCCCCTCAAGCCGCTCCAGAATCGCGCCATCCAGAGCGGCTACTCGCCGGGCTCCACCTTCAAGCCCGTCATGGCCGCCGCGGCGCTCGAGGAGGGGGTTGCGGTCCCCTCCACGACGATCTTCTGCGGCGGATCCGGAGTCTTCTACGGCCGCCGGTTCCTCTGCCACGAAAAATCGGGGCATGGCTACGTGAACATGAAGCAGGCGATCCAGGTTTCCTGCAACGTCTACTTCTACACCCTGGGCAGCCGCCTCGGAATCGATTCAGTCGCCAAGTACGCCAAGCTGTTCGGGCTGGGGAGGCGCACCGGTCTGGACATCGCCAACGAGGCCGAGGGACTTGTCCCGACTCCCGAATGGAAGATGAAGACGCACAAGGATCGCTGGTACCCGAGCGAAACCACGTCGGTGTCTATCGGGCAGGGGCCCCTTCTGGTCACCCCTCTGCAGATGGCCGTGGCGCAGGGAGCCATCGCGATGGATGGCCGCCGGATCCGCCCCAGGCTGCGGGCGGGCGGCCAGCCGGCCTCCGGCGCGGCTGAAGGCGATGCGGACGTGATCGGCTCGCGCAGCCTGGAGGTGGTGCGCCAGGCGGAGTGGGCCGTGGTCAACGAGTGGGGCACCGGCACCAGGGCGAAGATTGAAGGACGTGATGTGTGCGGAAAAACGGGCACCGCGCAGGTCTTTGCCGGCTCGGCCGGCGTGAAGGACGAGGACCTGCCACCCGAGATGCGCGACCACGCGTGGTTTGTGGGGTTCGCCCCTCTGGGCAATCCGCGCATCTCGTTTGCGGTGATCGTGGAGCACGGCGGACACGGCGGCACCACGGCCGCTCCGATCGTGCAGAGAGTGCTTCAGAAGTTCTTCGAGTCGGAGGAGAAGGCCCCGCACGCGGAGCCCTCCGCCGGCTCACAGGTGGCAGATGCTGCAGCGGCGCGCGCTGGGAACCTTTGACTGGGTCCTGGTGGCCGCCATGGCGGTGGCCACCGGGCTCGGATTGCTGATGCTCTACAGCGCCACGCGTCTGTCGGGCGGCGGGCTGTTCCAGCGGCAGGTGATGTGGCTGGCTGTCGCCGCCGTCGTCTTCGTCATCACCGTGGCGGTGGACTACCGGTTCTGGGCAGGGCTGGCCGTGCCGGCGTACGCGCTGTGCTGCGGCTTGCTGCTGCTGGTGCTGATATCGGCGCGCGCGATCTCGGGCTCGCGCTCGTGGTTCGAGCTGGGGTTTTTCAATCTCCAGCCGGCCGAGGCGGCCAAGCTGGCGACGATTCTCATGCTTGCCCGCTACGTGGAGGAAAAGAAAGGATTCGGCCTGAGCTCGCGCAGCCTGATGATGCTGGTGGGGATCGTGGGGCTGCCTGTCTTCCTGATTGCCGCGCAGCCCGATCTGGGCTCGTCACTGCCCTTCCTGCCCCTGCTGTTCGTGGTGGTGGTGCTCTCGGGCATCAGGTGGAAGCTGCTGATGATCCTCGGGCTTGTTGCAGCGCTGATGATTCCGATGGTTTACTTCGGCGGCGTGCTCAAGCCCTATCAGAAGGAGCGCGTGCTGACGTTCCTGGATCCGCTCAGCGATCCTCAGGGGGCGGGCTGGCAGGTGCTGCAGTCGCGCATCGCCGTGGGATCCGGAGGGTTGTGGGGAAGGGGGCTCCTTCAAGGATCGCAGGGTCAGCTCGAGTTCCTGCCGGAAAGCCACACGGACTTCATCATGTCGGTGATGGCGGAGGAGATCGGATTCGCGGGGGCGGCATGCGCCCTCATCGTTTATTTCGTGCTGTTTTCCAGGATCGTCGCGGCCGCGCGCAGCGCGCGCGATCGGCTCGGGGCGTACATCGCCATGGGCGTCGCGGCGGTCCTGTGTTCGCAAGCGATTCTTAATATCGGGGTGATTCTGGGGTTGATGCCCACGACGGGTGTCCCCCTGCCCCTCATGTCTTATGGAGGCTCGTCCCTGGTCACGACCTACGCGGCCCTGGGATTGGTTCTCAATGTGAGGATGAGATGTCTGGTGAATTGAAACCGCGCCGTCGCCATCGTGGCGGACGCGGAAGGGGACGGCGCCATCGTGGCGGGTCCAACAGAGGTCAACGCAAACCATTGAATGAGGTGCCGGGGTCCACCGAAGCCGCGGCGGCCGGGCCCGCCGAGGGCGCAGCCGGCGCGGACGCCGGGACAGGCTGGGCGGAGCCTGGAAACGGGGGCGTCGCCGGCGAAAGCGTCAGCCCCGCGCACAGATCCCAACCGGCCGTGCCCTTTACGGCAGCCGCAGATGCCGAAGTGCCCGCATGGCGGCCCTCGGTCCTGCCGGCGGATGCGCCTTCAGGAGATACGGTGCCTCGGGAGGGGGGGGGAGAGCCGCCCGCCGGGCGTCCGCCCGGACGGCGCCCCTCACGCCGGCGCGGAGGCCGGGGAAGGGGAGGCACGCGCCGCAGGGGAGGGCGCAGGACGGAGCAACAGATGGCCGTGGCCGCAGCCGAGTCCGAGCTGGCCGAGGCACACGCCCCCAGGATCGTGGTGAATGGGGATTCGAGCAATGGCGCGCCTGACGTGATAGGCGAGGCGGCGTATGACGGAGCCGCGCAGCCCGCAGCTCAGGAGCCCGACTCTGATGCGACGCGCTCGACGGGCGGAGAGCCGGCCGGCGTGCCCGGCAGGGAGGGCCGCAGGCGGAAAGCGGGCCGGCGGGAGCGGCCGGACCGTCACCGCGAAGCGCAGCGGCGCGAGCATGGCGCGGTCGAAAAATCGGTCGTCATCAACGCCGCCCCGCATGAGACCCGCGTCGGGATCCTGGAACGGGGGACGCTGGCCGAGATCTTCATCGAGCGCGAGGCAACGCGCCCGGTGGTGGGCAATGTCTACAAGGGGCGCGTGACCAAAGTGCTCCCCGGGATGCAGTCGGCCTTCGTGGCCTGCAACCTCGACCGCGACGCCTTCCTGTATGTGTCGGACATCTCTCCGGGGTACGACGCCTACGAGGGGCTGCTCAACCTCGACGATGTGGAAGGAGGCGACGCGATCCGCGATGCGGCGCCCAAGGTCAACCGGGACGCGCGGATCGAGGACCTGATCACCGAGGGACAGGAGCTCCTCGTCCAGGTGACCAAGGATCCGATCGGCACGAAGGGCGCCCGCATCACGTCGTACGTGACGCTGCCCGGGCGCTTCCTGGTGCTCATGCCGCAGGTGGATCACATCGGCGTGTCGCGCAAGATCGGCGACGCGAAAGAGAGGCACCGGCTCCGCAAGGTGCTGGACCGCGTGCGGCCCGAGGGCATGGGGTTCATCGTGCGCACCGTCGCAGAAGGCTGCGACGAGGCGGAGCTCGAGGCCGACGCGCGCTACCTCGTCTCGATCTGGGAGGATATCCGGCGCAAGGCGGAGAAGGTCACCGCCCCCGCCGAGGTGCACCGCGAGCTGTCGGTGGTGCCGCGCATCCTGCGCGACCAGCTCAACAGCTCGGTGACCAAGGTCGTCATCGACGATGAGGCCACCTACGAGGAAGCGGTCTGGCTCGTGCGCCGGCTGCAGCCCGAGATGGTCGACAGGATCCAGATGTACAGGGACAGCTTCCCGATCTTCGAAAAGTACGGCGTGCAGGCCGAGCTGGACAAGGCCCTGCGCAGCCGGATCTGGCTCAAGTCGGGCGGCTACATCGTGATCAACCAGACCGAAGCGCTGGTGGCCATCGACGTCAACACCGGCAAGTTCGTGGGCAAGCGCAACCTCGAGGACACCGTGCTCAAGACCAACCTCGAGGCGGTCAGCGAGATCGTGCGCCAGCTCCGGCTGCGGGACCTCGGCGGCATCATCGTGGTGGACTTCATCGACATGGAGGAGCGCAAGAGCAAGAAGAAGCTCTTCGAAGCGTTCGAAAAGGAGCTGCTCAGCGATCGGGCGCGCACCAAGGTGCTGGCGATCTCGGACTTCGGGCTGGTGGAGATCACCCGCCAGCGCACCAAGAAGAGCCTCGAGCGGATTCTCTGCCGGACCTGCCCCTACTGCTCCGGCGCGGGGAAGATCAAGGCTCCCGACACGGTGATGTTCGAGATCCACCGCGAGCTGCAGAAGCTGGCCCCCAGCCTCGACGGCAAGCGGCTGATCATCCGGGCCAACCCGGAAGTCGCCCAGTCGCTGGAGCACGATCGGTCGGTCATCACGGCGGGGATGCCGAAGCTGGCCGGCCTGGACATCGCGATCCGGTCCGATTCGACGCTGCACCACGAACAATTCGACATTGTCTCTCTCTGATCTCTCGCGGGGTCTTGACAGGCTCCGTGCATGAGGGGTATGAAGTCACGACACGTGGCGTCAGCCACCCCCTGAGCTCCGCTCTAAGCCGTGCCTTCGGCGCGGGGGGCGCCGGGTTTGCACGGCCCTCATGCAGGAGAGGGTATGAAGCGTACGCTGGTCGCCGGCCTCATTCTTGGGCTGGCCGCAGGCGCCGTGGCGCAGGCAACCACCATCAACGCGGAGATCGCCGGCCGGGTCAAGGCAGGAGACGTCTACTCGTACTACGCGGCCACGCCGCGGCCCTACCCGATCGGCACCGGAAAGCGCTCGGTAGTCTGGGAAGACGAGATCAAGTCCCCAGGCGCTTTGTGGATCCGGGTCCACTTCACCGACTTCGACCTGGCGCCCGGCGATTTTCTGACTGTCAGCGAGCCGGGCGGCTCTGCAAAGACGCCGAAGGGACACCGGTACACCGGCCGCGGCCCCCATGGCAGCGGCGACTTCTGGGCCTTCTCCGTGGAAGGGGACACGGCGATCGTCCGCATCTACGGAGGGCGCAGGGCCGGCGGGGGGTACACCGTCACCGAGGTGGCGCACGGGACGCTCCCCAACGAGGTCCCCACGCCTGAGGTAATCTGCGGCAGCGATGGCCGTCGCAACGTCGCCTGCTACACCAGCCCGAGCCCGAACATCTTCAGGCCCATCGCGCGGCTGCTGTTCCAGTCAGGTGGATCCTCTTTCGTCTGCACGGGGTGGCTGGCGCGGGGCTCCAACTCCAGCACCATGGTGACGAACAACCACTGCTTCGACACGCAGTCGGAAACCAACACAGTGCAGGCAAGGTTCAACTATCAGACCACGACCTGCACCGGGACGACGCTGGCGGCGGCCTCCAACTACAACGGCGGGACGTTCCTCAGGACGTCGCCCGTCACGGGAGGCTTTGACTACACGATCTTCACGCTGCAGGGAAACCCCGAGGCGACCTGGGGCGAGCTGATCCCGACCACCGTCAAGCCCAGCGCCGGCTCGGTGATGCTGTTCCCACAGCATCCGGGCGGGGGCGCCAAGCGGCTCGGCAAGTACGAGAACAGCGGCCAGACGACGCTGTGCGACGTGACGTCGATCAACCTGACGCTGTCCGGCACGCCGTCGCAGAGCCAGTTCTCCTATGGCTGCGACAGCGAGGGCGGCTCCTCCGGCTCGCCGATCATGAACTCCACCGGCAGCAGGGTCTGGGGACTGCACCACTTCGGCAACGTCGGCGGTGGATGCAACAACGGGGCAACGCACATGAACCGGATCTGTACCGACGCCGGCTCACTGCTCCAATGCGCCACGAACTAGTCCGCGCTTGAATGCAGGCCGAGGGCCTCGAAGGCCCTCGGCCTGGAAATCCACTTTTCCCCTTGGGGGGGTGATGCTCCCGGCGGCCCTTCGTGTCTCCGGAGGATGCGTGCCTCCAAGGGCTCTGATAGGCTGAAGCAAGCCGCCTCCGGAGAGCCGCTCCGCCGCCATGTCCGCTTCCTTCGATCCCGCGCCCGATCAGCTCGAGGGCTTCTGCCCCCCGATCCGCCGCTGGTTCGCCGAGCGGCTGGGCCGTCCCACCCCGCCGCAGATTCAGGGCTGGCCGGTCATCCGGCAGGGGGGCCACACCCTCATCTGCGCCCCCACCGGCAGCGGCAAGACGCTGGCGGCCTTTCTCTGGGCGATCGACGACCTGCTGCGGCAGGGGCCGGCCCTCGCAAACGCGACACAGGTGCTGTACGTCTCGCCCTTGAAAGCACTCGCTAACGATGTCCAGAAGAACCTGCAGGGACCTCTGGCGGATCTGCGCGCCGCGGACGCCTCGCTGCCCGAGGTGCGCGTCCTGGTGCGATCGGGCGACACGCCGCAGTCGGCGCGCGCCGCCATGAGCCGCCGGCCGCCGCACATTCTCGTCACCACTCCCGAGTCGCTCTACATCCTCCTGACGAGCGAAGGAGGGCGCCGGATCCTGCGCACGGTGCGCACCGTCATCGTGGATGAGATCCACGCCATGGCGGGAGGCAAGCGCGGCGCGCATCTCGCCCTTTCACTGGAGCGGCTCGAAGCGCTGGCGCTGCATGCGCCGCAGCGGATCGGTCTTTCGGCCACCGTGCGCCCGCTCGAGGAGGTGGGACAGCTCCTGGCGGGAGCGGGGCGCACCTGCGCGCTGGTGGACGCGGGCAGCGGCCGCGATCTGGATCTGGCGATCGAGGTGCCCGGCTCACCGCTCGAGACCGTCTGCTCGCACGAGACCTGGCAGGAGATCTACGCGCGGATGGCCGCGCTGATCCGCGAGCACCGCACCACGCTGGTCTTCGTCAACACGCGCAAGCTGTCCGAGCGGGTGGCGGCGCGCCTGACGCAGGAGCTGGGAGCCGGCGCCGTGACCAGCCACCATGGCAGCCTGGCGCGCGACCGCCGGCTGACCGCTGAAAAGCAGCTCAAGGAAGGACGCCTGCGCGCCCTGGTCGCCACCGCCTCGCTGGAGCTGGGGATCGACGTCGGCGAGGTGGACCTGGTGATCCAGACCGGCGTGTCCTCCTCCATCGCGACGTTCCTGCAGCGCGTGGGCCGATCCGGACATGCCCTGTCGCGCACGCCCAAGGGAAGGATCTTCCCCCTGACGCGCGACGAGCTGGTCTGCGCGGCCGGGCTGCTCGACGCCGTGCGGTCGGGCCTGCTGGATCGCACGCCGGGGACGCCGGCGGCGGCCGACATCCTGGCGCAGCAGGTGGTCGCCGCGTGCGTGGCGGAGACCTGGCAGGTGGACGAGCTTCACTCACGTCTGAGCCAGGCGTGGCCCTGGCGCGACCTGACCCGGCCCCAGCTCGATGCCGTCGTGGCGCTGCACGCGGAGGGGCGATACGCGCTGTTGCACCGCGACGGCGTGCGGGGCAGGCTGCGCGCCACGGCGCGCGCGCGTCTGGCCGCCATCACTTCGGGAGGCGCCATCCCGGACACGGCCGACTACCAGGTGGTGCTGCAGCCCGAAGAGGTCCCGGTGGGAACGATCCACGAAGACTTCGCCATCGAGGCCAACGCGGGAGACATCTTCCAGCTGGGCAACGCGTCGTGGCGCATCCTGAAGGTGGAGCAGGGAAAGGTGCGCGTGGCCGACGCGGCGGGCGCGCCGCCAACGCTGCCGTTCTGGATCGCCGAGGGGCCGGCGCGCAGCCGCGAGCTGTCCGCATCGGTCGCGCGCGTCCGGCAGCAGGGTGGTGACGAGGGATGGCTGCTGGGCCTGCCGGGAGTCACGGGGGCTGCCGCGACGCAGCTGGCCGCATACCTGAGGGAGGGAGTGGAGGCGCTGGGCGCCGCACCCACCCAGCGCTGCGTGGTGCTCGAGAGGTTTTTCGACGAGACGGGAGGGATGCAGCTCGTGCTGCACGCGCCGTTTGGCGGCCGGATCAACCGGGCGTGGGGCCTCGCGCTGCGCAAGCGGTTCTGCCGCGCGTTCGGCTTCGAGCTGCAGGCGGCGGCCAACGAAGAGGCGATCGTCCTGTCGCTGGGGCCGCAGCACAGCTTCGAGCTGGAGGAAGTGTTCGACTACCTGCACCCATCCACGGCCCGCGAAGTGCTGATCCAGGCACTGCTGGTCTCGCCGATGTTCGCCGCGCGCTGGCGCTGGAACGTGCAGCGATCCCTGATGCTTCCCCGGACCCGCGGTGGCCGCCGCATCCCGGCGCCCATCCTGCGCATGCGGGCCGACGATCTGCTCGCCGCCGCCTTCCCGCAGGTGATGGCCTGCGGCGAGACGCTGCCGCCCGGCGATGTGCCGATTCCGTGGGACCATCCGATCGTGGCGCAGACGCTGCACGACTGCCTGACCGAAGCGATGGATGTCGACGGCTTCATCGAGGTGCTTTCCGGCCTGCGCGACGGCACGATCCGGCGCGTCGCGCTGGACAGGTCCGGTCCGTCGCCTTTCGCCATGGGTGTGCTCCACGCGATGCCGTATGCCTTCCTGGATGACGCCCCGCTGGAGGAGCGCCGCACGCAGGCGGTGATGTCGCGCCGGATTCTGGATCCGGCCACGGCCGACACGCTCGGTGCGCTTGATCCCGACGCCGTGGCGCGCGTGCGCGAGCAGGCGTGGCCGTCGGCCGAGGATGCCGAGCAGCTGCACGAAGCGCTCCTCTGGATGGGGTACGCCACACCGGAGGAGTCGGCAGCATCGGGGTGGGACGTCTGGATGGAGGAGCTGCGGGCGCAAGGCAGGGTGTCGCTGGAGGAGGGCAGGTGGTTCGCCACGGAGGCCCCGCGCGACGACAAGCGAGTCCTGCGCGGGCGGCTCGAGGCGCTCGGGCCCGTGATGGTTGGCGCAGGCGGCAGGTACGGACTGGCCGCGCAGGCCGAGCCGCTGCTTGCCGAGCTGGAGCGGGACGGCGTGGCGCTGCGGTGCCGCATGGAAGGGCTTCAGGCATGGTGCGATCGCAGGCTGCTGGCGCGGATCCACCGCGAGACGCTGGACCGGCTGCGGCGCGAGATCGCGCCCGTCTCGGCGGGAGCGCTCTGGCGCTTCCTGGCCTGCTGGCAGCACGCAGACGAGGGACACCGGCTCGAAGGGCCGCACGGAGTCGCGCAGATCGCCCACCAGCTTGCAGGCTTCGAAGCACCGGCCGCGGCGTGGGAGTCGCAGATCCTCTCCGCCCGCGTGCGCGGCTACCGGCCCGAGTGGATGGATCAGATCACGCTGTCGGGCGAGATCGCCTGGGGGAGGCTCTGGGGCGCGGGCGCGGCGCCGATCCGCAGCGTGCCGATCTGCCTGGTGGTGAGGGCCGACCTGCCCGGGTGGTTGGCGATGTCACAGAGCGCCCGAGGTACTGATGAGAGCGCGCTGGGCGCCCACGGCCGGGCGGTGCTCGATGTGCTGCGCGCCCGCGGAGCCCTCTTCTCGCAGGAGCTGGAGCGGGCCGCAGCAGTGCGCCTCCCTGAACATCTTGATATGGGCCTGGGCGAGCTGATCGGACATGGCCTGCTGACGTGTGACTCGTACGCCGGACTGCGCCGGCTGATCAGGCCGCGCCGGCGGGGCGGGCGTGCCGCGGCAGCGGCCGGCTGGCCGGCGGGGCGCTGGTCGCTGCTGCGCGCGGGTGAGGACGCGCCGGCCGGAGCACCCGACGAGGTGGCGTGGTTTGCCGCCCGGCAGCTTCTGGCGCGCTACGGCGTGCTGGCCCGCACCCTGATAACCCGCGAGCGGCTTCCCATCCCCTGGCGCGACATCGCCCGCGCCTGCCGCCTGGCAGAGCTGCGCGGCGACGTGCGCGGCGGGCGGTTCGTCAACGGATTCTCCGGCGAGCAGTTCGCCCTGCCCGAAGCGGTCGACCTGGTGCGCCGCCTGCGCAAGAGGGAGCCCGGCCCCGCAGCGTCCGTGGGCGCGGCCGACCCGCTCAACCTGGCCGGCATCCTGACTCCCGCCGCGCGCGTCGCCCCGCAAACCCGCCGCCGGGTGATGGTCGGCTGACGTTCAGTCTTGCCCGGCCGCGCGCAGCCTGTGTAGAATGGCCCGCATACGTCACGAGTCCGAAAAACCCTGCGTGCGCTATCGCCAAGGAGAGAGCTTTGTCTGACAAGAGTCTGTCCGCGCTGCTCGAGTCCTGGAAGGGAGTCCTCGAGGTCGCCCCCTCCGGTGATGTCGCCGTGAAGGACGCCCGCCGTCTCCGGGAGAAGGTCATGGACGAACTGGCGCGAGTGGCTGTTTTCGCCGAGGCCGAGCCGGAGCGCAACCGGGCGCGCGATCTGATCTGGGAGGCGGCGCGGCAGACCGGGATCCGTTCAGCCTCGATCCAGGCTCTCTACGACGCGATGGGCCGCGGCGAGATCTCCGGATTCACCACGCCCGCGATCAACCTGCGCGGCATGGTGTACGACAGCGCGCGGGCGGTGGCCGCCGCCGCGCGGGAGGGAAGCGTCGGGGCGGTGATCTTCGAGCTGGCCCGCTCCGAGATGCGGTACACCTTCCAGCGCCCCGGCGAGTACGCCGCGGTGGTGCTGGCGGCCTGCGTGCGCGAGGGACTCGACGGCCCGGTCTTCATCCAGGGAGATCACTACCAGGTCAATCCCAAGAAGTTCGCTCAAGGAGGCGAGGCCCGCGAAGCCGAAATCAAAGCCCTCAAGGAGCTGATATCGGAGGCGATCGCGGCCGGCTATGGCAACATCGACATCGATGCTTCCACGATCGTGGACCTGTCCCGCCCCACGGTGAAGGATCAGCAGCGCGACAACTCCGCCGTCGCCGCCGAGCTCACCGCGCACGCGCGCAGCCGGCAGCAGGACGGCATGACGATCTCCATCGGCGGCGAGATCGGGGAGGTGGGCAAGAAGAACTCCACCCCGGAGGAGCTGCGCGCCTACATGGACGGCTTCCTGGAGGAGCTGTCGCGGCGCGCCCCGGGGGCGAAGGGCCCGAGCAAGATCAGCATCCAGACCGGCACGAGCCACGGCGGCGTGCCGCTTCCCGACGGCAGCATCGCCAAGGTGAAGATCGACTTCGACGTGCTGCGCGAGATCTCGCGGATTTCACGCGAGGAGTACGGCATGGCCGGCGCCGTCCAGCACGGCGCCTCCACGCTGCCGGCCGATGCCTTCGATCACTTCCCGAAGTCCGAGGCCTGCGAGGTGCACCTGGCGACCGACTTTCAGAACATGATGTACGAGCATGCGGCCTTTTCGCGGGAGCTCAAGGCGGGGATGTACTCCTGGCTGGAGAAGAACTGCGCCGACGAGCGCCAGAGCGGCGAGACGCCGGAGCAGTTCTATTACAAGACGCGCAAGCAGGCCTGGGGCCCATTCAAGAAGGAGTGCTGGGACCTGCCGGAGTCCGCGCGGGCCCAGCTGCGCGCCGCGCTGATGGGCAAGTTCACCTTCCTGTTCGGCAAGCTCGGCGTTCTGAACACGCGCGACATGGTCCGCGAGCGCGTGACGGCTCCTGAGACGATCAGGCGGATCGCCCGGGCGTGATTCCTATTTGAACCACCCGGGCGCCGCGGCTTCCAGCGCCCGCAGCAGCGCCATCGTGCCGGCCGGCTCGACCTTCGAGGCCGCGCTCAGATCCAGCGCCATCGGAGTGGTCTCGCTCGCCAGATCCTCCCGGTTGGTGATGTGCATGTAGAAGGAGGTCGCGATCTCGCGGCGCAGCCGCCCGGAGCGCGCGGGATCGGCCACTGCCTGGCGCACAGCGGCGCCGATGTCGCTCTCCGAATGAGCCAGCAGGCGGGTCAGGAGCGGCGTGATCTCGCGGGCCGTCTCGGTGCGGGGGCGGGTGAAGCTGAAAGTGATCCTGTAGATCTTCGCCGTGCCGGCGGCCCCGACGAACAGGCCGCAGACGGTGGCGAAGTTGTCTCCGACCAGGGCCGCATCCAGGCCGGGGATGTGCCAGTTGTCGGTGATGGCGCAGGCCACGAAGGCGCCGTCGGCTTCACGCAGACCGGGCACGAGGTCGTCTATGGAATACATGCGGGCCGGATCGAGCCCATGCTCCCGGATGACGGCCTCGTCCTCCCGGGACAAGTCGTACCGCGCCTCCCAGCTCTGGATCTTCGAAGCGCAGAACCGTGCCGTGGAGCGCACTCCCAGATAGGCTGCCCCGGCGGCCGAGGCGACCATCTCCGCCGCGCCGCCCACGTTGCCGCAGACGCCGTCCAGAGCGCGCATGTTATCGGGAAACACGCCGAACGAGAGGCCCGCCGCCACGACCGGATAGGCATCACCGTCGGTGTCGGTGCGCATGTTGGCTCCCAGCGCGAGCATCTTCTCGATCGGGTGGCGCGGGCGCTCCAGCGCGAACAGGTTGATCTCGCGCGTCGCCTTCTCGTCCATCACCGCCTCCACGATCCTCTCGAGCGGATCGGAGACGCTCACCGAGGAGATCCCCGCGAGCTGGCACTTGTCGAAATAGACATCCGGGATTGAGAGGATGGGCGCCTGCGTCACATGGAGGAGCGTGCCGCAGGAGTGATCGAACAGGGTGCTCTTCGTTGTTCCCTCGACGGTGTCCACCGCCACCATGCAGCGCCGGCTGCCCGCGCCGATCGACTGGCCCGCATACAGCGTCGGGTTGCCGCCCTTCTCACCGGGCTTGAGGCGCGCTCCTTCGCCGATGGCGACCCGCAGCGACAGATCCGGGTCGGCGGCGCACAGCGCGTAGAGCGCTTCGGTCATCGCGGCGGTGGAGTTGCGGTCGTTGTTCTCCTTGACGGCCTTCTTGATCCGGTCCCGCTGCCTCGGATCCACGTCCAGCAGATCGCCCCGCCCTGCCATCGAGACGGCCAGCGCGCCCATGATGCCCGCCAGCAGCAGACGATCGCGCAGCTCCGCCTGGAGCGGGCCGGCCGGACCCGCGCCGGGAGACGCGGCGCGCAGCGGCAGCACCACCACGGAGGCGATCTCCAGGCCATAGAGGGAAAGCAGGGGAGCGTTGCGCCGGTTCCATTGCGCGATCTCCTCGCGCGGCGCGAGGCGCGCTGGCGCCGACCAGATGGTACGCGAGGAGAGCCGGTCGGCCGGCGGCTGCGTGCGCACTCCGGTGCGCCGGCCCAGCCTGGCGAATCCCTCAGGCATCAGGCGCCGGCTTTCGTGCGCCTCTCCAGCCGGAGGGTGCGGCGCTGAGTGGCTTCCTCGGCGCGGCGCTGTTCGGCATCCGTTCGGAGAGTGAGCAGCGGCGCCTGCCTCGGTCGGCCATTGAGCCCCAGGCAGACCATGGTGAAGTAGGCCGAGCAGGTCTTGACCTGCTCGGACGTGCGCGGATCCTCGGAATGGACCTCGACGACGACTTCCATCGAGCTGTGGAACACCTGCGTCAGAAAGGCCGAGAGCCGCACGATGTGTCCCAGGCTCATGGGCGCGAGAAAGTCGATGCTGTCCACTGAGGCCGTGGAGACCGGCCCGCGGCAGTGGCGCGTCGCCGCCATGGCCGCCGCCTTGTCCATGAGCGCCATGATCCAGCCTCCGAACACGGAGCCCAGAGGGTTGATCTGCTGGGGCATCACCAGCTCGGTCATCTCGACTCGTGAATCATCCACGCCCGATACGGGAGCCTGCTGGCCTTTGGGCACGATCGCCTCCGAGGTGCGCGCCGGTTGGCGCGCCGGGCGTCATGATACTGCAGCATGCTGCGCCATACTGCACGGGAGCGCGCCGAAGCCGGCGCGGGTGGGGGTGCGGAGAGTGGGTGCTATAATCGCCGCATGAGGCGGGGAATCCCGGTGACCCGGGAGACCCCAGATCAGCTGCGGAGGTGAAGAGATGAAACCCCTGACGACGTCGCGAGTCACCATGTGCATCGTGTCGATCCTTGCGATCGCCGCGGGCGCCGGCGCGCTGCGGGCGCAGGAGGATGCCCAGCGCTGCGAGGGCACCGTCACGGACGACCAGGGAGCGCTGCTCGCCGACGTGACGATCACCTTCCTGGACCTGGAGAAGAATCTCCAGGCGCAGTCGGTCAAGACGAGCAAGAAGGGGAAGTTCTCCCATAATTTCCTGCGCGCCTCCACCAATCCGGGATGGGAGATCCGCGCGGTCAAGGAGGGATGGAAGATCCTCCAGATCAAGGCGCTGACCCAGAGAGGCGATGGATCGCGCGCCACCGATGAAACGTACATGGTCGGCTCGGACCAGAAGGGACTGCACAAGATCGCACTGGTGCCGCAGTCGCGCTCGGATCCCACCACGAAGGGCAAGTGCGTGGTGGACTTCGTCATGGCCACCGACGACGCCTTCACAGCCGCGTTCCGCAAGCTCTCTGATGAGCGCGCGGCGGCCGAAGGCAAGACTGTGGAAGGCACGGCCCCCGGGGGCGCGGCGCCCGGCGGAGAAGCTCCGCCTGCGACGGGCGGCCAGAAGGCCGATCCGCTCGAAGCTGGAAAGCAGATGATCAAGGATCGCGACTACGCGGGGGCCGAGGTGAAGCTGCGCGAGGCAGTGACCGAGAAGCCCGACAGCGCGGAGGCGCACCTGTTCCTCGGAGAATCCCTGCTCCAGAACGAGAAGCTGGCGGAGGCCGAGCCGGAGCTCAAGAAGGCGCTGGAGCTGGACCCGCAGCAGTCACGCCTCGGCTTCAATCTGGGCCTGCTCTACGAAAAAAAGGGGCGCCCGATGCAGGCGATCCCCTACTTCGAAAAGGAGCTCGAGCTCAGCCCCGACAGCCTCGCGGTCCTGCAGCATCTGGCCAATCTCTACGACCAGGCGGGCAACTCCGAGAAGTCCATTCAGACCTACGAGAAGATGATCGCCCAGGAGCCCGACCGCATCGAGTACTACGGCAACCTGGCTGACGCCTACAAGAAGGCCGGCAACGCGGCCAAGGAGGCCGAGACCTACCAGCGCATGGGCGAGGCTGATCCGACAGGGATGGCCTTCTACAACCTGGGCAACATCCTGTTCAACAACTCCGACATGGCGAAGGCCGAGACGGCGTACCGCAAGGCGATCCAGCAGGCGCCCGGCAACGCCAAGGCCCACTACCAGCTTGGACTGACGCTGGTCAATTTGGCCAAATTCAAGGAAGCGGCGACGGAGTTGGAGACCTTCGCGAAGCTGGCACCCAAGGACTCCAAGGCCATCGAGGCGAAGAGCCTCGCGGCGGATCTGCGCAAGATGCAGGGCGGGACGTAGAAAGACTACGCAGCGCCGCTCAGATCAGCGCGGCCAGCAGCCACATCCTTCCTGCTGCCGGTCCGGCAACCCTGTAGGAATGGCAGAGATCGGCACGGCAGACAGTGCACACCTCGAGCGCCGCGAAATGCTCCGGCCTGATCCCCCGCTCCATCGCGGCCAGCCGGTTGGCCTCCAGCAGATCAAGATGTAGCGAGCCGTCCGCCGCGCGCGCGAAGATCGATGCTGCGTGTCCGGGCCGGGCCTGCGCAAAGGCTTCCTGCACCTCCCTCCCCACCACGTAGCAGCAGCGGCCCACCCCGGGCCCAACACCGACACGTATCGCCTCCGGGCGGGCGCCACATCGGCCTGTCATGGCATCCAGCGCTGAATCAAGCACGCCCGCCAGAGTTCCGCGCCAGCCCGCGTGCACGACCGAAAGAACTCCCGCCTCAGCATCACAAGCAATCACCGGCAGGCAATCGGCCGTGGCGATCCCCAGCGCCTGCCCGCGCAGCGTCGTGACCAGCGCATCCGCCTCGCCCGCCTCGCCGTCGGCGGGAGCCGGCACCTCGATGCACCGGGAGGAGTGGACCTGACGCACAGTGCGCAAGGGGAGCGTGGCGCCCGGTCTGAGCAGCGGGATCAGGGAGGCGGGCCCGGGACGCGGCGTGTCAAGGCGTCCGACGAAGAGATGGGCCAGGCCTGTAAGATCGGAGAGGAGGGGAAGGCGCCACAGCGTCACGCGGGCCACGATAGACCGCGCTTCCCCTGTGGTCAACGTCTTGACTTTTGTGGGGCACTGGCCCATCCTGTGCGGTCCCAATCGACAGCCGGATCCACCAGGACCACTCAGAGGATAAGCATCTCACCATGATCGAAGCGCTCAGCGCGGCGGGACTGTTGTCGCTGCAGACGGGCGCCGGCGAGGCTCCGGCGGCGAACCCGATCGTCAGCTTCCTGGTGCCGATGGGGCTGATCCTCATCATTTTCTATTTCCTTCTGATCCGTCCCGCCAACAAGAAACAGAAAGCGATCCAGGCGATGCTCTCGAACCTGAAGAACGGCGACAAGGTGATAACGAGCGGCGGGATCCATGGCGTGGTGGCGGGGATGAAAGACGACATCATCCATCTGAAGATCTCCGACGGCGTCAAGATCGAGATCTCCCGCAACGCCATCGCGGCTCTGGCGGGCAATCCAGAGGAATAGCGGAGAGCCGGGATGCGCAAGAACCTCCAGTGGAAGCTGCTGCTCACGCTCGCCGTCACCGCGGTGTGCGCCTGGTTCATCATCCCGCCCTCCCAGAAGATCCGGCTGGGGCTGGACCTCAAGGGCGGCATCCACCTCGCCCTCCGCGTGGAGACCGACGACGCCGTCAAGTCGGTGCTGGACAATCGCAATGAAGCCCTGGTTGGCGAGTTCGCCAAGCGGACCCTGAGCCACCGCGGCATCGAAAGCGAGCTCAAAACCGCCTCGCTCCTCATCAAGGGCTTCGACGCCGTCGCGCGCGACGAGTTCACCAAGACTATCAACACCCAGCTGCCGGGCTATGCGATCGCCCAGGTGGGAGCGGACCTGCGCATCACGATACCGGCCATGGAAGTGACGCGCATCCGCGAAGAGGCGGTCAACGACACGCTGGAGCGGATCCGCGTGCGCGTGGATGCCTTCGGCGTCGCCGAGTACACCGTGCAGCGCCAGGGGATCAACAGCGACCGGATCCTGATCCAGATCCCGGGAGTGGATGATCCGGAGCGCGTCAAGGACCTCGTGGCCAAGCCGGCGTTCCTCGAATTCAAGAAGGTGGTCCTGCCGCCCGCCGCGGCCGGCGGTGGCTTCCGCGGGACCGAGACGCGGGAGCAGCTGGTGGCCCTCTTCGGCGGGCAGCTTCCTGCCGACGTCGAGGCCTACCAGTCGGATCCCAACAGCTTCGACGGGCGCATGGCCTGGTGGCCGCTGAGCCTGTCCTCGCCCGTCACGGGCAATGAGCTGCTCAATGCCCGGCCCTCGCGTGGAGAGATGGGATCCGCCGAAGTGCAGTTCTCCCTCACGCCGGATGCGGGAACGAGGTTCGAGGCGTTCACCTCGGCCAACATCGGCAACCAGCTCGCCTCGCTGCTGGACAAGCGCCTCATCCAGGTCGCGACGATCCAGGATGCCATCAGGGAGAACGGCCGGATCACGAACATCGGGTTGATGCGCGACGCGGACGATCTGGCGCTCAAGCTGCGATCGGGAGCATTGCCGGCGAGCACCACGGTTCTCGAGGAGCGCACGGTGGGACCGTCGCTCGGAGCCGATTCGGTGCGACAGGGCGTCACGGCGGCCCTCGCCGGCCTGATCATCTCCGTCGGGTTCATGGTCTTCTATTACAAGGGCTCCGGGATCAACGCGGTCGTGGCGCTGTCGCTCAACGTCCTGCTGATCCTGGGGATCATGTCGGGCTTCGGGGCCACCTTGACCCTGCCCGGCATCGCGGGCGTCATCCTGACCTTCGGCATGGCGCTGGACGCCAACGTGCTGATCTTCGAGCGGATCCGCGAGGAGATGCGGCTCGGCAAGCCGGTGCGCACGTCGGTTGAGGCCGGCTTCCAGAAGGCCTTCCGCACCATCCTGGACAGCAATCTCACGACTGTCATCGCGGCCGTGCTGCTGTTCCAGTTCGGCACCGGCCCGATCAAGGGTTTCGCATTCACGCTGGTCATTGGTCTGGCGGCGAGCATGTTCACGGCCATCTTCGTCTCACGGATGATGTTCGAGTTCATCCTCGGCGAAGGCAAGCGCGTGGACCGGCTCAGCATCTGAGGGCGGCGCGGTGGAGTTCTTCAGGAATCCCAACTTCGACTTCCTGGGCAGGAAGAAGATCTTCGTCACGCTGACGGTCATCTTCATGGCCGCCGGCGTCATCTCGCTGGCCACCCGCGGTCTGAACTACGGGATCGACTTCCGCGGCGGCGCCGACGTGGTGCTGCGGTTCGCGCAGGAGCCCTCCATTGACCAGGTCCGTGACGCCCTCTCGAAGCAAGGGCTCGGCGGCGCCCAGATCCAGAAGCTGATCCTCTCGGATAATCCTGGCGCACACGATCTGCTGGTGCGCGTGCCGCCGCAGGAAGGCAGCCAGGAGCCGACCGGTGTGGAGAGCGATGTCTCCGGGAAGATTCTGGCGGCGCTGCGCGCCGGGCTGGCAGGAACGCAGGCTCCCGGGAAAGTCGATCTGAACCTGGCCGGGCCGGCCGAGATGCGGCGGGGCATGGCGCTTTCGTTCCCGGGGCAGGAGGCAATGGTCGAGGCGGCCGTGAGCGCGGTGGCCGCCTACCGTACCGCCCACGACGGGCTGATCTCCAGCGTGGAGGAGGCCTGCCAGGCTCCCGGAGTCTCTCCTGAGGCCGCCGGCTGGCTGCGCGACAACGCCACGGTGGGGCCCTTCGCGATCCGCAGCGTGGATTACGTCGGCCCCAGCGTGGGCGCCGAGCTCAAGAGACGCGCCATGTATGCCGTGATCGGCTCGCTCATCGCGATGCTCATCTATATCTGGTTCCGCTTCGAGAAGCTGGCCTATGGCGTCAGCGCCATCATCACCCTGGTACACGACGCGCTCGTGGCGCTGGGAGCGGTCAGCCTGACCCAGAAGGAGTTCGACCTCACCGTGCTGGCCGCGGTGCTGACGATCGTGGGATATTCCATCAATGACACGATCGTCATCTTCGATCGCGTCCGTGAGAACCTGCAGCACCGCCGCGGCGGCAACCTCGAAAAGCTCTTCAACACCAGCATCAACCAGACCCTCTCGCGCACCATCCTCACCGTGGCTCTGGTCATGATGACGGTGCTCACTCTCTGGCTGTTCGGCGGCAGCCGGCTCAATCCCTTCTCCTTCACGCTGCTGGTGGGCATCATCTCCGGCTCCTACTCCACCATCTATGTGTCCTCTCCCATCGTGATCTGGTGGACGAACCTCGTGGAAAAGCGCGCCAGGGCCTAGCCCCGCCGCGGCTTTCCACCCGGACAGCCGCCACGTTCACCACATTCTGTTGTTGGCGTTCCGCACGCAGCGTAATATTGAGAACACGAACTCCGGATGGGAGAGGTCCGCCCTCATGCCTGTGCGATTCGAGGACATCACAGACAAGATCGAGTCCTATTACCCGGACGCCGATCTGGACCTGCTCCGGCGGGCCTACATCTTCAGCGCGATGGAGCACCGCAACCAGGTGCGCAGCTCCGGCGAGCCGTATCTGACGCATCCGCTCGAGGTGGCCTACATCCTGGCTGACCTGAAGCTGGACATGACCTCGGTCGCGGTCGGGCTGCTCCACGATGTCATCGAGGACACGCTGACGACCAGGGAGGTCCTCGAGGAGTATTTCGGCGCCGAGGTGGCGCGGCTGGTGGAGGCGCTCTCCAAGATCAGCCGGATCCCCTTCACCAGTGAGGCCGAAACGCAGGCGGAGAACTTCCGCAAGATGCTGCTGGCCATGGCCGATGACATCCGGGTGATCATGGTCAAGCTGGCTGACCGCCTGCACAACATGCGCACGCTGGACCACCTCCCGCTGGACAAGCGCCAGCGCATCGCCCGCGAGACGATGGAGATCTACGCCCCCCTGGCCAACCGCCTGGGGATGGGCAACATCAAGCAGGAGCTGGAGGATCTGGCCCTCAGGCACACCCAGCCCGAGGAGTTCGAGGAGCTCCAGCACGTGCTGGAAGAAAAGCGCCGCCTGGATCGGGACAGTCTCGCCAGCATCCAGGCGGTTCTCGAGGAGCGGATGCGTGAAGGGGGGATCCCGGCGGAGATCACCGGCAGGGTCAAGCACCTCTACAGCATCTACAAGAAGCTCAGGGTGCAGCGGATCGACATCACGCAGGTATACGACTACACGGCGTTCCGGGTCGTCACCGACACCGTGAAGAACTGCTACGCGGCGCTCGGCACCATCCACGGCATGTGGCGCCCGGTGCCCGGCCGCATCAAGGACTTCATCGCGATGCCGAAGCCCAACATGTACCAGTCCCTCCACACCTCCGTCATGACCGAGAAGGGGCAGCCCTTCGAGGTGCAGATCCGGACCCGCGAGATGCACGAGGTGGCCGAGAAAGGGATCGCCGCCCACTGGAAATACAAGGAAGGCAAGGTGTTCAGCACCAGGGATGAGCTGAGCGTCCAGTGGCTCCAGAAGCTGGTGGAATGGCAGAAGGAAGTGAAGGACCCGCGCGAGTTCCTCGAGGCCTTCAAGATCGACCTCTACCCCGCGGAGGTCTACACCTTCACGCCAAAGGGACAAGTCAAGTCGTTCCCCAAGGGCGCCACGGTCATCGACTTCGCCTACGCCATCCACAGCGAGGTCGGGCATCGCTGCACCCGCGCGCGCGTGAACGGCAAGGTCGTGCCCCTGAGGACCGAGCTGAACAACGGCGACGTGGTGGAGATCGACACCTCCCCGTCGCAGCACCCGAGCCGCGACTGGCTCGCGTTCGTGGGGACGTCGCACGCGCGGCACAAGATCCGGCACTGGCTCAACACCTTCGAGCGCAAGACGTCCGTGGACCTGGGCCGCGCGCTGTTCGAAAAGGAATGCCGCCGCTACAAGGTGAATCTCAAGTCCTTCGACGACCACAGGCTGGATGCCGCCCTCGCCGTGCTCAAGTGCGACACAATTGAGGACTTTTACGCGCGGGTGGGTTACGGCAAGCTGACACCGACGCAGCTGCTGTCCGAGCTGGTGCCGCAGGAAGAGCTTACCCCCAAGCAGGAATCATTCCTGACCACCGCCGTGCGCCGGACCCTGGGGATCGGGTCGCGGGTGGTGGTGGCCGGGCTGGACAACGCCCTCATCTATCTGGCCAAGTGCTGCAAGCCGATCCGCGGCGAGGAGATCATCGGCTACATCACGCGGGGCAAGGGCGTGTCCGTGCACAGGGCGGACTGCGCCAACGTGCGCAAGCTGATGTTCGACCCCGAGCGGCAGATCGAGGTCTCCTGGGAGAAGGGCAATGACGGCCTGTTCGAAGCGACCCTGCTGCTCGACAGCGAGGACAGGCCCGGCCTGCTGGCCCGGATCACCAACGTGATAGCCGAGGAGAAGACCAATATCCGCAACGTGGATGCACGCACGACGGAGAGCCAGGGACAGATCAGCATTGTGCTGGATGTCAAGGACAGGGCGCACCTGCTGCGGGTCATCCAGCGGCTCAGGAAGCTGCAGGGAATCAAGCGCGTCGAGCGGGTGGCAGGATGATCCATTCATGAAGGGGGAGTCGTGACCAGACAGAAGATCACAACCAAGGCGGGGCCGGCCGCCATCGGGCCTTATTCGCAGGCGATCGTCTGCGGGGAGATGGTGTTCGTCTCGGGGCAGATTCCGCTCGATCCGGCCACGGGCGCGTTCGTGCAGGGCGGCATCGAGGCCCAGACGCGGCAGGTGATGCGCAACATCGGGGCAATCCTGGAGGCGGCGGGGTCGTCGCTGGACCAGGTGGTGAAGACCACGGTCTATCTGGCCGACCTGAATGATTTCGACGAGATGAACCGGACGTACGGGACCTTCTTCACCGGCGATCCGCCGGCACGCGCCACCGTGCAGGTCGCGAAGCTTCCGAGGGGCGCCTCGGTGGAAATCGACGCGATCTCGATCAAGAAGTCCTGAGTCTCAGCGCGCCCGAGGGCCGGCGAGGCACCATCCCCGCAGGCACGGGATTGCGCCTCGCCCCGGGCTCGGAGCACCCCTTCGCTCTCCGACGCGCTGGCGCCCCCGGGGCGCCACGCGCGCGTCATCCGGGAGAGCCCGCGGGAATGGTGCCTCACCGGCCTCACCTCATCGAGAAGCGGTGATGCAGGATCATCCTGTGTGAGAGAGAGGGGGGCGCAGGCCTCGGGTCTTCGAGGCACTCAGTCTGCCGGAAGAGCGTTACTTGACGGCGCGGAGACTCAGGCGCGCGTGGATCGCGAGCGTTGCTACGAGGCGGCTTTCTGAATTCTGTTGGACCTGATGCAGCGGGTGCAGACCCGCATGCGGCGGGTCGCCTTGCCCACCTTGGCTCTCACATGCTGGAGATTCGGGTACCAGACTTTCTTGGTCAGATTGTGGGCGTGGCTGACGTTGTTCCCACGCTGCGGCCCCTTACCGCAGACTTCGCAAATCCTCGCCATGACGCAACCCCTCTCCCGCATGCGGCGCGGCGATGGAGCAGAAGTCTCCGGCTCCCCGCGCGGTAATCCGGCTGTCTGAAGGCCGCATACCCTACCACCTGCCTGCCGCCTGATCAAGAGGGCAGGCTGCAGCCTTTGGGCAGAAAGGGGTTGCGCCGACTTGCATGGCGACAGTGCCGACATATATTTGGCCCCCGCGTCGGGAAATCGGAAGAAAGGGAACCGCCTTCGCCGAGGCACCCTGAAGTAGTCAAGCCATGAAAACCCAGTCAGGGCGCGCGGTTCGGTCGGGACGGCTGTTGGCAAGCGGATGAAAGACAACTGATACGAGGGTGACGCAGGTGTTTTTCTCACGGAGCAAGAACCTCGTCGGACTGGACATCGGCAGCAGCTCCGTCAAGGCCGTGGAGCTGAAAGAACTGGGCAAGGGGCGAGGCTACCAGCTTGTCAACATGGGGATAGAGCCGCTGTCGCCCGAGGCGATCGTTGACGGGGCGATCATGGACTCCGGTCTCGTGATCGAGACGATTCAGCGCGTCTTTTCGGCCAACAAGATCAAGGGTTCGGATGTGGCCATCTCGCTGTCGGGCCACTCGGTCATCATCAAGAAGATCAGCCTGCCCGTCATGAATCCCGAGGAGCTGGCCGAATCGATCCAGTGGGAGGCCGAGCAGTACATCCCGTTCGACATCGAGGACGTCAACATCGACTACCAGGTCCTGGACGGCTCGCGCTCGGGCGGCGAGGGGAACATGGACGTCCTGCTGGTGGCCGTGAAGAAGGACAAGATCAATGACTACACCAGCGTGATCAACCAGGCCGGCAAGAACGCCGCCGTGGCCGACGTGGATGTCTTCGCGCTGCAGAACGCCTACGAAGTCAACTACGACCCGTCGCCCGGCAAGCTGGTGGCGCTGGTCAACATCGGCGCCGCGGTCACCAACATCACCATCATCCAGCACGGCTCGTCGATCTTCTGGCGCGACATCTCGGTGGGCGGGAACCACTACACCGATGCGCTCTGCAAGGAGCTGAACATGACCCGGGAGGAAGCCGAGATGGCCAAGCGCGGCGGCCATTCCGAAGCCCCCACGGATCGTGTGATGTCCATCACCGATGCCGTCAACGAGCAGGTGGGAACCGAGATTCAGAAGACGCTGGATTTCTTCAAGACAACCTCGGCATCCGAGGCGGTCTCGCAGCTTCAGCTCGCGGGCGGGGCGTCTCAGACGCCCAATCTGACGTCATACCTGGCCAACCGCTTCGACACTCCCGTGGAGCTGCTCAATCCGCTGCGCAAGATCCAGGTCAACGAACGGGCGTTCCCGCCCGAGAGGGTCGAGCCGATGTCGGCTGCGATCGCGGTGGCGGTGGGACTGGCTACCAGAAAGGCGGGTGACAAGTGATCAGGGTCAACCTCCTCACGGGCGCGAAGCGAGAGCCGGTCCGCAGGGCCCCTACCGTCAGGTCGGAAGGCCCCGGCGGCTCCCAGAACATTCTGCTCATCGTGGTGCTGGCCCTTTCCGTCGTGTTCGTGGGATGGCGCTACTACTCGCTGAGCGCGGAGGGAGAGAGGCTCGACACCGCTCTTGAGACGGCGCACGAGCAGCTCAAGAAGGTCGAGGACGATCGCAAGGCGATCGAGGTTCTCAAGGAGAAGAAGGCGGCGTTCCAGAAGCAGATCGACATCATCACCGAGCTGAAGAACAACCAGGCGGTGCCGGTGCGGCTTCTCGACGAAGTGTCGCGCAATCTCCCCGACTTTCTGTGGCTGACGTCGATGCAGGAGCAGGGAAACATGCTCACGTTCTCGGGCCGCGCGACGACTCCCAATGCCTACGCCAATTTCTACAACAACCTGGACGCGTCCCCGTTCTTCGTGGACGTGGGCAAGATCAGCTACACCGCCGATCGGGATGACGTGACGTTTTCCCTCGCGGCGAAGTTCGTGCCCAATGGAAAGGCGGCACGCACGCCGCCGGCCGGCCAGCAGGGTCAGTAGGAGGACGACGCATGCTCAGCAAGCTTCCGTTCTTGGGCCAACTGGCGGTCTTCATCGGCCTGGGTTTGGGCGTGATCCTCGGCGCCCAGTTCTTCTATCCGAACTTCGGTGAGATGTCGAGCTCCAACGATGCCAAGCAGTCGGAGCTCGACGAGCTCAATATCAAGATCCAGGAGGGCCAGCAGGCGGCCAAGATGCGCGCCGAGCTGCAGGCCGAAACCGATCGCCTCAATCTTCAGCTCGCAAGTCTGCGCCGCATCCTGCCGACGGATCCCGAGGCGGGCGCGCTCATCAAGTGGCTGGAGAGCCAGGCGGGCCGGTTCAACCTCAGCATCAAGACACTGTCGGAGGCGGCCATCAAGCGCGAGGCCTTCTACAAGGAGTACGCCTACAACATGGAGATCGTGGGGAACTATCACGATCTGGGCCGCTTCCTGGACGTGATCGGAAAGCACGATCGCATCATCAACGTGCGCGGCATGCGCGTGAACGCGAACAGCGGGCCCGACCGCGTTGCCCATTCGATCCAGTCGGCCTTCACCGCAGCGACGTTCGTCTACGTGGAGGAGGGCGGGAAGTCATGAACGTGAGTCTCTGGCACAGGATCGGTTGGTGGGGCGCCGTGGCGCTGGGCGCCGCGGCGATGATCGCGGTGCCGGCGCGGACCGCGGCCCAGCAGGGCACCACGGCCGGCCAGGCCAAGAAGAAGGTGCAGCAGGCTCAGATCGACGCCTCGGACAAGGCGGCCGGCGGCCAGCAGGCACCGCCCGCCGCGCCCGCTCAGCCACCTGCCACCTCCCCGGCGCCGGGAACATCCGCGCCTCCCGCCCCACATGCCTCCGTGGAGGCGCTGGTGGATCCGGCGGACCCGAACCACCTGTCGGCCATCAAGGCTCTCGAGCAGATCCGCCGCGACGAGCTGGCATCGCAGGAAGGCGGCGTCTTCACGTACGACCCGGGGGATCGGCGCGATCCGTTCCTGTCGCCTCAGGACATCCTGCAGCGCCAGATCGACGGACAGTCGTGCCAGGGCGAGGGAATGGAGTGCTGGATGATCCAGGACGTGACCGTCATCGGCGTGATGGCCCGGCGCAACGGCGACGTGGCCCTGGTGATCGGTCCTGACGGCTATGGCACGACTCTGAAGGAAGGCGACCGGCTCTACGACGGTGAGGTCCGGAAAATCGACACCCAGTCCGGACTCGTCGTATTCCGCCAGAAAGTCAACGACCCGACCCGCATCAAGCCATTCAGGGACATCGAGAAGGGTCTGAACCTCAACAAGGAGGGACGCTCATGAATCGGGTGAGGACGGTCGGGGCCACGCTCCTGACCCTTTTCGCGATCGCATGTGCCGCCAGAAGCCGGTCGATCGATCCGGCTATCGGCACGCCCGGCCAGCCCGGCGAGACGACTGCCGGCGAGCAGGCCGGCGCCCCCGGGGCCAGGGAGCCGCTGCCGGAAACGGGGGCGGGATCGCGCGTCGCTTCCATTGCGGCGCATGCCTCGGAGACGGGCACCGTCGTCACGATCACGGGCAGCCAGCCGATCAGCTACACCTCCTTTGACCCTGATCCCACCACGCTCGTGCTGGAGATGCCGGACACGGACGTCAGCTCCCTGCAGCCGATCATCGAGGTGAACACGCCCCAGCTGGCGCGCATCAATGTGGCGCAGATGGAATCGGCCAGCGGCGCCCGGCACGCCCGGATCGAGCTGATCGGGCGCATGTCTCAGCAGACCAGCATCGAGCCGTCGGCCGAGGGCCTCAGCATCGTCCTGACGGGAGTGTCCGACACGGCCGCGCAGGCCGGCACGGCGTTCACGCCGGCTCATCAGGCGGCGGGCGAGCCGGGAGCGGCGCAGGATCCCACCGTCTATGCTCCGGGGCATCACGCTGGATCGGAGCCGGCGCAGGACGCGGCTGCCGCGACGCCCGAGGCTTCATCGATCGAGCCGGCCACGCAGCTCACGGCAGTCCACGTCACCGGCGAGGAGAACCAGCCCGATGTCACGCTCGAAGGGGATGGCTCGCTGACCTACGAGGCGCTGACGCTGGCCGATCCGCACCGCCTGGTCCTGGACATCAAGGGCGTCCGCAATCAGGTCCGCGGCCGGAAGTTCCAGATCGAGAACGGGGGCGTGGAGCGGGTCCGCGTGTCGCAGTTCGCCACGAAGCCCGAGCCGATCACCCGCGTCGTCTTCGACCTGAGCGCTCCGGTGCAGCATCACATGGAACAGGGCGACCGCTCGATCACCGTGCACTTCAACGCGCCGCAGGCCGACATGGCCGCCCCGGCGCAGGCCGATCCCGCGGCGCAGAGCGCGGAGACGGCGATGGCGGATGCGCAGGCAGGCACAGCCCCCGGCGCGCCCGAGACGATGCCGGACTCCTCGGCGCAGACGCCCGCGCCCGCGATGGAGATGGCCCGTCCCGCGGAGATCCAGCAGCCCTCCGCCGCCCCGGAAGTCCGGCCCGCTGCCAAGAGCCTCAACGACATGGGCTCGGACGTCGTGCTGTTCGAGCAGACCGATCCAGGCCGCAGCCGGAAGCAGTCCTCCGGGGGCGCGTCGACTCAGTCGCGCACCATCCCGATGGGTCAGACCACCTACGAGAGCAGGACGATCGCCGGCGGCCGGCGCAACTACCGCGGCGAGAAGATCTCCGTGGCTTTCCGCGACGCCGATCTGCGCGAAGTCATGTTCTTCTTCGCCGACGTCATGAAGATGAACCTGGTCCTGGATCCGGACGTCGTGGGCAAGGTGGACATCCGGCTGAACCAGGTCCCCTGGGATCAGGCGTTCCAGGTGATCCTGAAGAACCAGGGACTCGACGCCATCGAGGAGGAGAACGTCGTTCGCATCGCCAAGACCTCCAAGCTGCGCCAGGAGGCCTCGGACCTGCGCTCCCTCAAGCAGGCGCAGGAGCAGGCGGTCGACCCGGTCACCTTCACACGCACGCTTTCGTATGCAAAGGTTCAGGACACCATGCAGGTGCTCCAGCAGATCAGGTCGGATCGAGGCAAGATCGTGGCCGACGTCCGCACCAACACGCTGGTCATCTCGGACATCCCGGAAAAGCGCATCGCCTATGACGGACTCCTGGACGCCCTGGACACCCAGACGCCGCAGGTGATGATCGAGGCCCGCATCGTCGAGGCGATCCGCAACTTCGAGCGCGACATCGGCGTCAACTGGCGGATGACCGCCGATGCCGATCCCGCGATCGGCACCGGGACCAACCAGCAGTTCCCGCACCGGGTCAACTTCGTGGGCGACGTGAACACCGCGCCCCCGGGCTTCCCGTCCGCGGGCGGCATCGGCCTGATGCTGGGCAACGTGCTGGACTCGTTCACGCTGGACATCCAGCTGGAGGCCTTCGAGGCCGACGGCCGCGTGCGGATCCTGTCGTCGCCGAAGCTGACGACGCAGAATAACCAGCCCGCCACGATCGAACAGGGCGTGCAGATTCCCGTCGTGACCACGACGGCCACCGAGGTGGACGTGCAGTACGTGCCGGCCTCGCTGCGCCTGATCGTCACCCCGCAGATCACAGCCGAGGACACGGTCATCATGAAGCTCAAGGTGGAGAACAATCAGCCCTCGGCCACCGTGAGCGTCTCGGATGTCCCCGGCATCGTCACCGAGGCGGTTGACACACAGATCCTTGTCCGCACCGGCACCACGGCGGTGATCGGCGGGGTCTACAAGCTCCAGGAGACGGAAAACGAGACCGGCCTGCCCGGTCTGCGCAAGATTCCGTTCTTCGGATGGCTCTTCAAGAACAAGGTCAACAGGAAGAGCTCATCGGAGCTGCTGGTCTTCATCACACCGAAAATCGTCAAGAACATCTAAGGAGGGATAAGCTGATGAGCCGGGGCACGAAAACCTACCTCTGGTCCCTGGGGACCCTCCTGGTCCTCGGGTCCCTCTGGGGCTGCAACGGATCCGACATCGACGACCCGACGCGGTCCGATTCCGTCCTCGTCGTGGACAACGTCGACCCGGCGTCGGTGCAGGCGGACGTTTCGCCCACCACCGATCCGAACACAATGCTGCTGATCCCGCCGAAGGACGACGTCGTCACCGTGGAAGCGCGCAACGTGCTGCGCAGCCAGGGCAGCACGGGCACCTTCAACGACATCCTGGTCACGAGCATCTCCCTGGAGTGCGCCGCGGCGTCGCTGCCCACGGGCACGTCTCCCGCCAGCTTCACCGTTCCGGCGGCTTCCACGGCGGACATCTCGGTGCTTGTGGCGGGCGGCCCATTCAAGCAGGCCAACGCCGCGCTGCTGCTGGCGATCGGGACGGACATCTGCGAGATCTCGTTCAATGGAGAAGACCTCAGCGGCGAGCCGATCATCAGCCGCAAGGCCGTGTTCGGGATCTCGTACGTGGACACTCCCTGAGGGAAGGGTCCGCAACGGTTCAGCCCCCGCAGGGACGAAGAGCCTGGCGGGGGCTTTTTTCTTGACGCGGGCGCCGTGTTGCACTTCACGGCGCCGCGCGGGTAACATCGCGCCACACCGAACCAACCAGATGGATGGCCAATGCCTGACGCCGCCCAGCAGCTCTCGCCGCGCATCGCCGATCTGACGCGGAGGCTCCAGAAGGAGCCCTCCTCGCGCGTCTTTCTCGAGCTGGCGCGGGAGTTCTACGACAACGGGAGCTTCGAGCAGGCCGCAGAGGTCTGCCTCAACGGACTGCGCCAATACCCCACCTATTTGTCGGCGCGAGTGCTGCTGGGCCGGATCTACTTCGACATGGGCTGCCTGCCCGAATCGCGCGCCGAGATGGAAACCGCACTCTCGCAGGCTGCCGACAACCTGATCGCGCGCCGCATCCTGGCGGAGATCTGCCTCGAGGAGGGCGACGTCGCGGGCGCGCTGGATCGCTATCGGGCTCTCCTGGCCTTCAATCCATCGGATGATGACGTGCGCCGCCGCGTGAAGGAGATCGAGACCCGGGTAGCCCGGCCCGCTGCCGGCGACGCAGCCGCGCCCGCTGACCAATCGCCGCCGCCGCAGGCACCGCAGCAGGTAATGGAGGCCGGCACCGCTCCGCCGCCGCAGACCGGGGCGGCAGCGGACACAGATCAGCTCGAGGTCCTCACGGAGGAAGAGGCGGTTCCGGCGCCCGGCGTGCTGGCCACACCGACGCTGGCGGCCATCTACGAACAGCAGGGGCTCATCCGACAGGCCGCGGCGGTCTACCGGGAGATCCTGAAAGGGGACCCGGACAACGAAGATGCGCGCGCCCGGCTCGCCGAGCTGGAGGCCGCGCCGTCCCCGGCCCCCGACTCTGAGGCGCGCAACAGCAGGATCTCCGCGCTGAACCGCTGGCTCGCCGCGATCCGGGGAGGCCCCGGTGTTTCGTGAGGTGCTGGCCCGCACGGGGCACGATCTGCCAGGCTGCCGGGGGGCGGCGCTGGTGGGCCTCGACGGGATGGTGATCGAGCAGTGGACTCTCGCCGGCGATGCCAGCATGGAGCCGGTCGCCGCGGAACTGTCGTCCCTGCTGAAGGCCGCGCGCGGCGCGACGCGCAACACCGAAGGCGGTCCGCTGGCTGAGGTGACGCTGCGCACCCAGGCCTGGTCCGGGGTCATCCGCTCGGTGGGCGACGGCTATTTCCTGGTCGTTCTCACGGCGCCCGATGCGCTGATGGGCCGCACCCGGTTCTTCGTGGATCGCGCCATCCCCCTGCTCGAGAAGGAAGTTGCCTGACCCCTCTCTCCGACTCCGGAAGCTGCGGGGGCTTCTGGCGGATCGGCATCTCGACGCGCTGATCGTCTCGAGCCTTCCCAATGTCCGCTACCTCTCCGGATTCACGGGCTCATCCGCGGCGCTGCTGGTGGATGCCGATCACGCCTTGCTGATCACCGACTCGCGCTATGCCGAGCAGTCGGCGGCCGAGGCGCCGGGATTCGATATCGATGTATCGCCGGGTGTCCCCGCTCTGGTGGCGGCGCGCAGCGCCGGGCCGCGCCGCGTGGCGTTCGAGGCGGAGGCAGCCAGCTACGCTCTGTGGGAGCAGATGCGTGGTGCCGCCGAAAAGTCATCCGCCCAGCTCGCGCCGGTGCGCGGCCTGGTGGAGTCGCTGCGCGCGCGCAAGGAGCCCGATGAAGTGGCCCTGATAACCAGAGCCGTGGAGATCACGTCGGCGGCGTTCGAGGAAGTTCTGCCGATGGTCGTGCCGGGAGCCGTGGAGCGCGACCTGGCGCTCGAGCTGGAACTGCGCATGAAACGGGCCGGCGCCGAGGACGTGGCCTTCGATCTGATCGTCGCCTCCGGGCCCCGCTCCGCGCTGCCCCATGGCCGGGCGTCCGAAAAGAGGCTCTCCGCGGGCGAGTTCGTGGTGTTTGACATCGGGGCCCGGTATAAGGGCTATCATAGCGACATGACGAGGACGGTCTTCCTCGGAAACCCCGGTTCGGCCGATTCAGAGCTTTACAACACGGTCCTGTCGGCGCAGCTCGACGGGATCGCCGCGGCGAAGAGCGGTGTCGCCGCCGGCGACGTCGACGCGGCCTCACGCCGCGTGATCGACGCGGCCGGGCACGGGTCACGGTTCGGGCACGGCACGGGGCACGGCGTCGGACTCGCTGTGCACGAGGCGCCCCGCGTCGGGCAGCGCTCCGAGGAGGTCCTGGAAGAGGGGATGACGATCACTGTGGAGCCGGGGATATACGTGCAGGGCCGCGGCGGTGTGCGCATAGAGGATATCGTCCTGGTCACCCGGGAAGGGTGCCGGGTGCTCACGCCGACGCCCAAAGATCGCTGGATCCTGGAGTGACGCGTGGATAACCGGGAGCTCAAGGAGCTGATGGAGTTCATCTCGGAGTCGAAATTCGCCGAGTTCGAGATGGAGAGGGACGGCTTCAAGCTGAAGCTCACCAAGGAGATCGCCTTCGCGAAGGAGCATGCGCCCATGGCGATGCAGGCGATGACGGGGCTGCAGGCGGTGGCCGCGCCGGCGGTCCAGCCGCTTCTCAACCCGATCCTCCCGGCGGCTGCGCCATCGCAGCCCGCGCCCGCCGCTGCCGGCGCGGATATCTACCAGGTCACCGCGCCGATGGTGGGCACCTTTTACCGCGCGCCCAATCCCAATGCGGCGCCCTTCGTGCAGGTGGGCGACATCGTGAAGAAAGGACAGGTCATCTGCATCATCGAGGCGATGAAGCTGATGAACGAGATCGAATCCGAAGTCGCCGGCGAAGTGATGGAGAGCCCCGTCTCCAATGGACAGCCGGTTGAATACGGCGAAGTCCTCTACCGACTCCGGCTCACCGGGTCGTGAGCCCCGCGGAGGGGCCCCCGCCAGCATGTTCAAGAAAATCCTGATCGCCAACCGCGGCGAGATCGCGCTGCGGATCATCTGGGCGTGCCGCGAGCTGGGCATCAAGACCGTCGCGGTGCACTCGGAGGCCGACAAGGACTCGCTTCACGTCCGCTTCGCCGACGAGGATGTCTGCATCGGGCCGGCGCGCAGCCGTGAGTCGTATCTGAATATCGGCGCCGTGATCGCCGCGGCAGAGATCACCGATGCCGAGGCGATCCACCCGGGGTACGGTTTCCTGTCCGAGTCGGCCGCGTTCGCCGAGGTCTGCAAGGCCTGCAAGATCACCTTCATCGGCCCCAAGCCCCAGGTGCTCGCGACGATGGGGGAGAAGGCGCGCGCGCGGGAGACCGTGAAGAAGGCCGGCGTGCCGATCCTGTCGGGCAGCGACGGCGTGGTCGCCGACGAGGAGGAGGCGTTGCGCATCGCCGACCGCATCGGCTATCCGGTCATCGTGAAGGCGGCCGCGGGGGGCGGGGGCCGCGGCATGCGGATCGCGGCCGACGAGACGGAGCTGCAGCGCGTCTTCCCGGTCGCCCGTGAAGAGGCGCGGGCCGCCTTCAGCGTCCCGGATGTCTACATCGAGAAGTATCTGCCGTCGCCGCGGCACATCGAGTTCCAGATCCTGGGAGACTCGAAGGGCAACATCGTGCATCTGGGGGAGCGCGAGTGCTCCATCCAGCGCAAGCACCAGAAGCTGGTCGAGGAGTCGCCCTCGGTGGCGCTCACACCCAGGATGCGCCAAAAGATGGCCGACGCCGCCATGGTTGCGGCCCGCGCCGTCAAGTATGAGAACGCGGGCACCATCGAGTTCCTGCTCCAGGATTCGCAGTTCTATTTCATCGAGATGAACACCCGCATCCAGGTGGAGCATCCCGTGACGGAGATGGTGACCGGCATCGATCTCATCAAAGAGCAGATCCGCATCGCGGCGGGAAACCCCATCTCGTTCAAGCAGGATCAAATCATCTTCCGGGGGCACTCCATCGAGTGCAGGATCAATGCGGAGGATCCCGTCACCTTCACGCCGTCACCCGGGACCATCACCTCCTACCATCCCCCGGGCGGCCCCGGCGTGCGCGTGGATACCGCCGTACACTCCGACTGCAGGATCTCGCCGTACTACGACTCGATGGTCGCAAAGCTCATCACCTACGGCAACAATCGCGACGAGGCGATCTCCCGGATGAGGCGCTCGCTGGAGGTGATGGTCATCGAGGGGATCAAGACCAACATCTCACTCCAGCTCAGGATCATGAACGACCCGGAGTTCCAGAAGGGGAACCTCTCGACCCGGTTCATGGATCGCTACATCTCCTGAACCGTGGCCGCTCGCCCCGTGATTCCATCCTTCTATCCGATCACCGATCGCGCCCTGTCGGGGGGACGGACCCACGCCAGCCTCGTGGATCTGCTGTGCGCCGGGGGCGCCACCCTCATCCAGATGCGCGACAAGGAGATGACCGGACGCGCGCTGCTGCGGGCGGCGCGGGAGGCTGTCGCCGCCGCCCATGGCCGCGGCGCACGCCTGGTCATGAACGACCGGGTCGATGCGGCGCTGATGGCGGAAGCCGACGGCGCGCATCTGGGGCAGGATGACCTCCCCGTGGATGCGGCGCGGCAGCTCCTGCCGCGCGGAAGCCTGCTGGGGATCTCGACGCACTCCGTGCGGGAGGCGATCGCGGCGGACTCGTTGCCCGTGGACTACATCGCTCTGGGCCCGATCTTCGCGACAACACATGCTGAAAGGCTTCGTCCGGCGCTCGGCCTGGAGGCTGTCGCGGAGGCCGCCCGTGCCGTGACCCTTCCGATCGTGGCAATCGGCGGTATCAATCTGGACAATGCGGCCAGCGTGCTCTCAGCCGGCGCCGCCAGTCTCGCCGTCATGGGCGACGTGATGTCCGCCTCCGACATCCCCGCGCGGGTCTCGGCCTACATCGCGCTCGGGAGGCGTCCGGGAGTGATGGGTTCGTGAGCCACCGGCACCAGATTTCGAGAGGTGAATGATGACCACGATCTCAAGAGCTCGCCTGCCACTGGCCTGCCTGCTGGCCGCGGCTGCCGTTTCGTGGCAGGCCGATGGACGGACAGGGCCGGAGCAGGTCAGAAAGACCCCGCCGGACTTTGCCTCCAGGGCCGCGGAATACATGGATGCTCGCGTACAGGTTGGCGAGTTCAGCGGTGTCGTACTGGTTGCTCGCGGCGGCCGCCCGGTCTTCCGCCAGGCCAACGGCATGGCCAATCGGGAATTCAGCATTCCAAACACGCCCACCACGAAGCTGCGCGCGGGCTCCGCCGGCAAGCAGTTCACGGCAGCCGCGGTGCTCTTGCTGGAGCAACGTGGAAAACTGAAGGTCAGCGACAAGGTCAGCGCCTATCTGCCGGACTGGCCCGCCGCCTGGCAGGACGTCACGATTCACCATCTCCTCTCGCACACGGCGGGACTGCCGCGCCTGACGACTCAGGCGTTGCTCGATGTCAGCGCGCTCAGCAGGGCCGAGCCGACTCCGTTTCGAGCAGTCCGCGATCTGCTCAAGCCCGGCGAGGAGCTTCAGCCCCTGGACTTCAAGCCGGGTGAGGGGTGGGCCTACTCGAACGTTGGGTACATCGTATTGGCCATGATCATCGAAAAGGCGTCAGGCAGGGGCTACTGCGACTTTACCTCTCAGGAGATGTTCGGACCGCCGGGAATGATGAGCACCGCCTGCGAGGACCCCGACGTGATTGTCAAGGAGCGGGCGAGCGGCTACACGCGCGACAACGAGACGCTGACCAATGCCTCCTATGTTGATCTCAGTGTCCTGAACGGGGCCGGATCGTTCTACTCGACCGTGGACGACCTTCTGGCCTGGAACAATGCGCTGAATTCCGATCGTTTCCTGGAGTCTGACGCAAGAGAGAAACTGTTCACGCCAGTGAAGAACGAGTATGCCTATGGCTGGTGGGTACAGACCAAGTCCAATCACAAAGTCGAATGGCATGGCGGCAACGTCTCCGGCTTTGTTTCCCAGATAACGCGCTACCCGGACGACCAGCTGTTCATCGCAATCCTGAGCAATACCTGGAGCAACCCTAATCGCTCCCAGGTTCGTGCTATGGCGACGGAGCTGGCGGCGATAGTGCTTGGCGAGACCTGTGATCTGCCCCGCAGACATCACGAGATCAAGAGTGAGCCGGCGACTTACGACGCCTTCGTCGGCGAGTACCAGGGTAAGGACACCTTCGCCATAGCACGCGAGGGGGATCGCCTGATGGTGCAATTCCCTCCAGGTCAGAGTGTCTTTGAGATTTTACCGGAGTCGGCGACGGAGTTCTTCTGGAAGGGAAGGGAGTACTATCTCACCTTCCTCAAGGATGAACAGGGCAGGGTGAAGGAAGTTGTCGTCAGGAACGAAGGCGAGACAGGTCATTGGATGAAATCACGGTGACTCGCCTCCTGAACCGCGTGTCACGGTACAGTCCGCTTTGATTTGAAGTCGTCACGCAGCGCGACAGCCTGCGCGCTCCTCTCCCCCTGATCCGCCTGGCACGGCGCTTGATGGGACTCTCTCCACAGGAGGCCCACCGATGACAGGCGATGCAGAGCGCGGATCCACCAGACGACTGATCCCGGCCGTCCTCTTCGTGACGCTGGCGGCCGGGACGCTGTCCGTCCGGGCGCACATTCCCCGGAGCTCCAGCTCCGGCGATCCCTTTTCACCCCTCTATGCGCGGCGGCTCGAGGTGGGGATCATCAACATGGATCCGCCGGCCGGGCTCCTGATCGCCGGCGGCCGGCCCTATGCGCGCCGCGACCCGGTCGTCACGCCCCTGAGCGGCAACCCGATCAGCTTCTGCCTCGGCTCCGCGTGCGCGGGCAGCTTCTGCGGCGGCTCGGCGTGCCTCTCATCGAAGTGTTTCGGCAGCGCCTGCTTCAACTCCGGATGCGGAGGCAGCGCCTGTGTTGTGAGTCTGTGCGGGGGCTCCGCGTGCGCTTCCAGCGTATGCGGCGGATCAGCCTGCCTCGGATCGGTGTGCGGCGGCTCCATCTGCGCCGGCTCGGTCTGCGCGGGAAGCGCCTGCGGGCCGGGATGCATGCGGGGCGATTCCGGCGACCCCGCGATTCTGAGCTGAGGAGTGACGAGATGACCAGACGACGGGCGGGAACACTCTGCGCGCTTCTGGCGGCGGCCGTCCTGGTCGCGCCGGCTCCGGCGCCGTCGCGGGCCTCGGTCGATCCGGACGGTCTGCCTCGCTTCGAGATCGATTCCGGCTTCTCTCCGCTCTACCCCCGAAGGCTCAGCTTGAGTCTGCAGGACATGGATCGGCCGGAGCCGCGGCTCATGGCGATGGATTTCGAGCTGCGCGATGATCCCCCGCCGGTCGTGGCCAGCGCCGTCGCGACCTGCGACTACGATCCCTCCACATTCGTCGCCAGCGCCAACCCCGTTTCGGCCTGCATCGGCTCGGCGTGCACCAGAAGCTACTGTCTGGGCAGCCTCTGCGTCGGCTCGGGCTGTCTTGGCAGCGCGTGCGCCGGCTCGCAGTGCCTTGGCAGCGTCTGCACGACGAGCGCCTGTGCCGGATCGGTCTGCGCCGGCAGCGCGTGTGCCGGCTCGGTCTGTGGCGGCTCGATCTGCGTGGGGACGGCATGCGGGCGGGGCTGCGCGGCGGCCCCACGGGACAGTCCGGGGCGGGAGAGTTGACGGCGTCGCGTCAGGCGGCGCTGCTGGCTGCCGTCTGCCTGATCCTGCACCACCTCGGGCCGCTCCCCGCGGCCGTCGAAGCGCCCGCCATCGCCGTGGCCCTGCTGGTGCGCGCGGCGACCACCGGGATCCGCCGCGCGCAGAGGGAATGGTCGGCGCCCGCTGCCGTGATGCTGCGCTGGGGTCCCGCGCTGGTCGGCATCCCGCTGCTGCTGGCAGCGCGGGATCCCGAGACCAGGCTCTGCATCCTGATCGTGCTGATCGCGGCGGCCTGCGATCGCCACTGGCTGCGCGAGGCGGTCTTCGTGGCGGTTGTCCTGGCCACCACGCTGGCGGCGCGCCTCGCGCCGTTCCTCTGGCTGACTGGTGTGGAGCTGTCGCGCCTCGGCTCGGAGCTCGCAGGCCGCCTGACCGCGCAAAGACTCGATCTCGGCCCTTCGGTCTCCGGCCTCTACCTCCTGGCACTGGCGATCCTGTTGCGTTTCTGTGCGCGCGCGGACCACGGCCGCGATGCCCTGCGCCCCGCGCGCTTCCTGGCTGCCGGTGTGCTCTGGGTTGGTTTCATGGCAGCGCTTCCGTGGCTGGGGAGGCAAGGTGGACCGCTGGATCTGCGGGGATTATTCAATCTGACCCACGAGCATCTGGCCCCCACGCCGCAACAGGTCGTTCCCTCGATGCTCGGATGGCTGGCGGTTCTCTGCATCGTGCTCTGTCTCGTGCTGCTCAACGGCGCGCCCGATCGGCACCTGAGGCCCGCTCCGGGCTGGAGGGCGAGGGGCGCGGCCACGGCCGTGGCGCTGTCGCTGTGCGCCGCTGCGGCGCTCGTCAGCGCAGCTGAAGCGATTCCTGCTTCCGCGCGCGCCGGCGAAATCATCATGCTGCGCGGCCCCGGCGCCGACGCGGCCACGCCGGTTCCTGGCCGCTGGGGCCTCGCATCTGCGGGGATGTTCGGGATGCTGCCGCGCTCAATGGAGATCGAAGGACTGCATCTGCGCAGCGAGGAGGGGGAGCTCACGGAAGAGATGCTCGAAGGAGCCGCGGCGCTGGTGATGGTGCTGCCTGCGGCAGGCCTGGACGACGTCCAGGTGGCGCGCGCCCACCGGTTCGTGGCGCAGGGAGGCTCTCTCGTGGTGCTGGCGGACCACACGGATCTCATGGGGATAATGGAGCCGGCCAACAGACTGCTGGCGCCTGCGGGGATCCGCGTGCTCTTCGACTCGGCCTTCCCGGCCGTGCCGTTCTGGCACAGGTGTCTGTCCGGGCCACTCGCGGCGGGGAATGGGCCGACCGGACTGGGCACCGGCGCGTCGCTGGCGATCCGCGGGCCGGCACGGCCGCTGCTCGTCGCACGGTACGGCCTCTCGGACCGCGGCGACCGCGCCAACGCAGGCCCTGGAGCGTTTCTCGGAAACTACGCCTACGACGCCGGGGAGCGCATCGGCGATCTTCCGGTGGCGGCCTGGGCCAGGGTGGGGAAAGGGCGGATCGTCGCCTTCGGCGATACGTCGTCCTTCCAGAATCTGCCCCTGCCCTTCTCGCACCGCTTCGTCCATGCGCTTCTGGCTCCCATGGCATTGCCGGCATCGCCGGCGCGGCAGGCTCCCGGGGACGGGCCAGCCGGCAGGCAGGTGGCGATCGTGGATATGTCACACCTCAACGACATCGCTGCCGACTTCTGGCGCAAGGACTCGATCGGCGGGCTCCTCGCCACCCTGCAGCGCACGGATCGGATCCCGATCGTCGCCCGCAGCACCGCCTTGTTGCGGCAGCTTCTGCATCGACACCCTCGGGCTCTGTGGGTGATGGTGGCGCCGCGCCGGAGGCTGCCGGCCTCGCTGGCCGCCACGCTGAGCGACCGGCTGCGCCGCGGCGCGGACCTGCTCGTGGCGGCGGGACCGGAGTCTTCGCGTGCCGTAGGTCCACTCCTGCGCGAGCACGGCATGTGGATCGAGCAGCTGCCGCTGGGGCCGGTTCCCGTTCTGGGCCCCGTGCTCGCAGTTGACGAGCCACATGCTCTGCCCGCCGACGGCAGCGGGCCGCAGTTCAAGAGGGCCTGGGCCGTTGGTATGACGCGGCCAGGCAGCGTGCGGATCTGGTACGAGGCGTTCGGAAGGCCGGTGGTCGCCGACGTCATGGCGGAAGGGGAGGAGGCCGGCCGCCTGATGCTGATCGCCGATCCGTCGTTTCTCACCGACGATGTCCTGGAAGACGAGCATGGCGCCCGCGCGGGGAATGTGAAGCTGCTCACACATCTCCTCGCGGGGACATGGCAGGCGCCGGGAGGGAGATGATGTCGCGCCGGGCGGCACTGGCCGCGCTGCTGCTTGCCGGCGCGTGGGAGTTGCTGGACGGCTTCCACGTGGCACCCCAGCCGGCGGCTGCCTGCGTCGCCGCCGTGGCGGGGCTCTTGCTGGCATGGCGCGGCGCCCGGGAGGGAATGTGGCGGGCACTGATCGTGGTCGCGCTCCACACGGGAATGCTGCCGCTGCTCGCCGTGGCGAGCGCGCACCTGCATGCGATCCCCGCCTCCGGCGGCGTGGCGGCACTCGCGGCCAGGCTGCTGGGGCTGGAGGCCGCAGCGAGCCGCACCGGGCATCTGCTGGTGCAGACCGACGCGGGGACCGCGCAGATCGATCTGTCCTGCGAGCTGGCAGCACTCCCTTTCGTCCTCAGGCTCTGTGCTGGCCTGGTCGTGATGGCGCCGCCCGGCGGCCGGGCCGCGGCCCTCGCCACGGCGTGCGGCTTTGCGGCAGGCCGCGCGGTGATCATGGCGCTGCTGCTGGCCGGCGGCGCGCGGATGCCGGTCTCCTGGGAGCCTCTCTGGCTGCTGGCCAGCTTTGCCCCGTTCGCTGTCGTGATGCGGAGCGGGTCCGGAGAGGAGCCGCCGCGCCCCACGAGGCTCGTCCCCATGAAGGCGGTGGCCGCCCTCGGACTGATGGCGCTGGCCGGGGCCGGCGCAGGACTCGGCTGGAGGGCAGACGCGCCCGCGCCGGCGCGCCGGGCGCGCGTCCTGATCGACGAGAGCCACTCCAACTGGGAGTGGACCGGCATCCCCTTCGATCACGCCCGGTACGGACAGCGGAGTCTCTACAACTACGCGCTCTGGCGACGCTGGATCGAGCTGCATCACGAGACGCGGGTGCTGGAGCGGACCCCTCAGGAAAGTGATCTCCGCAGCGCCGACATCGTCGTGATCAAGACGCCCACGAGTCCCTACGAGCAGGCGGAGATCGCGCGCCTCGAGCGCTTCGTGTCGCGTGGGGGAGGGCTCTACCTGATCGGCGACCACACGAACCTGTTCGGCATGTCGGTGGTGCTCAACGCGCTGGCCCGGCCCTACAAGATCGCCTTCCGGTTCGATGACACATTCCCGCTCGACCACGAAGAGGGCGACGTCTTCGTGCCGGGTCTGCTCTCGCATCCGATCGTCAACGGGCTGGGCCCCTATCCATTCGAGACCTCCTGCACGCTCGAGGTCCCGTGGTCGGCGCACCATGTGATGATCGGCAGGAGGCTGGGCGCCGAGCCGGTGGACTACGGCCATCCCAACTTCTTCGGCGATATCAGGCTCCAGCCCTCCGAGAGGTCCGGGCTGTTCGTTCAGGCGGCCGGCGTGGAGCACGCGAAAGGACGCGTGCTGGCCTTCTCGGATTCCACCAACTTCTCCAACTTCTCGATGCTCTGGCCGGGCCGGCGCGACCTGACGCTGCGGATCCTGGGCTGGCTCGCGCCGCGGGAACCGGCCGGTCCGGGCGGGCGCGCCCCGATCTGGTGGGCCGCGGCGGCACTGGCCGGCCTGGGTGGTGCCCTCATGCTGCGGGGCGCGGGCCATAGGGCGGCCGCGGCAGCTGTCTGGTGCGCGCTGCTGGCGGGGGCCGCCGGGGCGTGGGCCGGGGCGACGCACGGCAAGGGACTGGGGATCCCGCAGCCGCGCGAGCCGATCCGGACGATCGCCTTCGACATGGAGCATGCGGATCCCGGCCTGGACCCGGTCTCGCCCGTTCTCGGATCACCCCGGGGGGCGGGATGGGACAGGTTCAACGCGCTGTTCATCAATGCCGCGCGGTCGGGGCTGTGGCCGGAGGCGGCGCACGATCTGAGCGCGGCGATGCGCTCCCACGATCGGATCGTGATGGTCAATCCGCGCCGCAGGCTCTCCAGTGTCCAGGAAGCCGAGCTGCGTTCGTGGGTGCGGCTCGGAGGCCGGCTGCTCGTGCTCGATTCCATCCGCAACGAAGCGTCGACTGCCTCCGGCCTGCTGGCGCCCTACGGTCTGGCTCCTGTGACGGCCCTGCGGCCGCTCGCCGGGGAGGAAAGCGCAACGGCTCCGGCGCTCGATGCCCGCGCCGCGCCCGAGAGCCGTGCGGTGTCGCTTTCCGGCGGGGGCCGCGCGGTGATCCGCCGGTATGGCAGGGGAACCGTCATCCTGGCGCACGACGCCGCGCTCTGGTCAGATTTCGCGGCGGGAGGCGTCTACGTCGCCGCGACGCCGCAGCGCGAGGAGATCTATCGGGGGCACCGCGGGCTGATCGATCTGCTCGACGCTGCGCAGCCGCCGTGATCCACGCGCCGGGCCTGCCGCACATGATCGAAGCATCCGGCATCTCGAAGGCCTATCCGCGGCACGGTGGCGGGCTGCTGCGCGCGCTGCACGATGTCAGCCTGGCGGCGTCTGCCGGAAAGGTGATCGGGATCCTGGGTCCCAACGGCGCCGGCAAGACGACGCTCTTCCGGATCCTCTGCGGCCTGGTGGCTCCGGAGCCCGGCGCCTGCCTCACGATCATGGGCCAGGATGCTGTCAGCCATCCGGCTGCGGCGCGCGCGCGCTGCGGTCTGCTGACGCAGCAGCCCGACCTTCCCCCGCGCGCCACCCCGATCTGGCATGTCTCGCTCATGGCGACGCTGCACGGGATGGAGCGCCTGGAGGCGGTGCGGCGGGCGGAGCGCATCCTCGAGGAGATCGGTCTGGGCGATCTCATGCGCCAGCCCATGGCAACGCTGTCGAAAGGAAACCGGCAGCGGGTGGCCCTGGCCCGCGCGCTGGCTCATTCCCCCGATGTGCTGCTGCTCGACGAGCCGACCGCCGGACTCGACATCGCTGCCGCCGCCTGGCTGCGCGCCGAGATCGCGCGGCGCGCGGCGGCCGGATGCGCCGTGCTGCTGGCCACCCACAATCCGCTCGAGGCAGCCCAGCTCTGCGACAGGATCCTGATCCTCAGGCGCGGGCGAATCGTGGCGCAGGGAACGCTGGAGGCCGTATGCCGGCAGTCGCGCGCGGCCGCGGGGCTCGCCGGGGCCGCCGCCCTGGAAGCCGCCTACCTGGAGCTTCAGGAGGAGGGGGCGTGAGGCGCGCCCTCTGGCTGGCGTGCGATCTGGCGAGGGAGGGCCCCTCGCCCGGGCGCGCCGCGGCGGTTCTTGTCTACCCGGCGCTCCTGCTGCCGCTGCAGTCGGGGCTCATCGACGGCGCCCTCTCCGGAACAGGAGTCATTCCCGGGTGGCTGGGGCTGCGCCTGTCCATGACGCTGGCCGCGCTGCCCTGCGGGATCGCGGCGCTGGGGGTCACGCTCGAGGCGTTCTTTCCGCGGCGCATCCGCGGCGACATCGAGCCGATCCTCGCCACGCCGCTCACCGAGCGCGAGCTGATTGCAGCCTGCGCGCTGCCCGGGTGGCTCTTGGCGGTGCTGGCGCCGCTGACGACGCACCTGCTGGCGCTGGCCGGCTACGCGCTCGGCGCGGGAAGGCTGCCCGAAGCGGCGGCTTCGCAGTACGCCTGGAGCGTCCTGGCCACGGCGGTTGCCATGGTCTGGATCACCGCCGCCGTGACCCGTGCCATGTTCGCCGCACGCAGCCTCGGCGCCGCGATGGCCTGGGGGATGGCGGGCTTTCTTCCGGCTGCGGCGACCGACCTTCTCTGCGCGGTCGCTCACTTCTTCATGCCGCAGGCTGCGTGGGCGGTACTGGGCCTTTCACTTGCCGCGGCAGTCGCCACGCTGCGCTGGTGTGCGGGAGCTGCGCGGCGCGAGCAGCTGCTGCTTCCCGCCTGACCGGCATCGCGCCGCCGGGGCGGCGCCTCGTGCGACGAAGTAGAATCAGCAAATGACCTCAGAGCGCCGGGGCCGCATCTACCTGGTCGGGTTCATGGGATCGGGCAAGACATCTGTGGGACGCCAGCTTGCGCGCGAGCTGGGCTGGCAATTCCTCGATCTCGATGAGCAGATCGAGCGGCGGCGCGGCCTCTCCGTGGCGGAGATTTTCGAGCAGGACGGCGAAGCGGAGTTCCGCCGCCTGGAGACCGCGGCGCTGCGCGAGACGCTCACGGCGCGCGACACGGTCATCGCCACCGGAGGCGGCACGCTGACCCGGTGGGAGAACCGTGAGATGATACAGCGGCACGGCGTGATGGTCTGGCTGGAGGCACCCCTCGACGTGATGCTCCGGCGCTGCCGCGAAGGATCGCGGCGGCCATTGCTGTCGACCGAGGAGCGCATGACTGCGCTCCTCGCGGAGCGTCTGCCGGGTTACCGCGGGGCCGACCTGCGCGCCGACAGCGCCGGGGCAGGCCCCGAAGAAACCGCGCGCTTCATCGCCGGAAGGCTGGGCGAGCATCATCGATGACGAGGCTGACCAGGTGAGATATCTGGTTCTGAGCGACCTGCACGCAAACCTGCCGGCCACCCGCGCCGTGGTGGCCCACGCCGGCGCGCGCGGGTTCGACCGCGTGGTCGTGCTGGGCGACCTGGTCGGCTACGGGGCGCAGCCCAATGACGTGATCGACGAGGTGCGCGCCCTGGAGCCGGCGGCCGTCGTGCGGGGCAATCACGACAAGGTCGCCTGCGGTATCTCCGACGGCAGCCAGTTCAACGAGGTGGCGCTCGAGGCGATCCTCTGGACCCGTGCAGCGCTGGGACATGACCAGCTCGAGTACCTGCGCGGGCTGCCCGCCGGGCCGATCGACGCCGGCGGTTTCCTGTTGTCCCATGGCGCGCCGGAGGACGAGGAGGCGTATCTGTTCACGCGCGCGGACGCGAGCGTGGCGCTGAAGGGAACCGACTTCAGCCTCGCGATGTTCGGCCACACCCACTTCGCCTGCGCGTTCCACGCGGCCGAGCCGGGACCCCGGCTGAGGTTCCTGTCCGGCACCGAGGACACCGTGAAGATGTCGCCCGGGGAGCGCTGGCTGATCAATCCCGGATCGATCGGGCAGCCACGCGATCAGGACCCGCGCGCTTCCTACGCTCTGTACGACAGCGCCGCAGCGGAGCTCACGGTGATCCGGGTCCCCTACGACATCCCGGCCGCCCAACGAGAAATCCGCGCCGCCGGGCTCCCTGAAGTGCTGGCGGCCCGGCTCGCGCTGGGCGTCTGATCCCGGCGGGAGTCCTACCCCGCCCACCACCAGCCCGCGTAGAGTGCCATGAAGAATCCCGAGCCGATCGCGCCGACCACTACGCAGGCGGCCGCCACCGGACTGCGCCGGCGCGCCCAGGCTTCTCCGGCGAGGATGTAGACGGGAAAGACCGTCAGGCCGAAGCGCGAGAACGACCAGAGCGAGGAGCACAGCGGCAGCATCACGGCTGCCGCCGCGTACAGCGCATAGGACGTCCGCAGGCGCGCAAACAGCAGCGGCAGCATGAGCACGAAGACTGCCGCCACGGCCATCTCGACGGTGGAGTTGTGGGCCCCGTGCGCCGCGGGGCCCGATTCCCACCAGCGCGTGAAGGCCCGCCACGGGCCCGACATCGCTCCGCGCCAGCGCTCCTGGCGGTGGAAGAAGGCCAGCGGGTCGCCCAGCGCGGAGGCACACCACATCATGAAGCCCAGGAGGCCGGCCGGCACCACCAGCACCCACAGCGCGCGCGCGGCGCGCCGCGGCTCGCCACGCGATCCAGCCAGGCACTCCCACATGATCGGCAGCGCCAGCAGCAGCCCGGCCGGCCGCGTCACCGCGGCCAGCGCGGCGCAGGCCGACGCAGCTGCGATCCTCTCCGAATGGAGCAGCCTGAAGCAGCCCAGGGACAGCAGCAGGAAGAGCGACTCGGCGTAAACGGCCGAAAGAAAGAAGCTCATCGGAAACGCCAGCAGCGCGCCGCAGGCCGCCAGCCCGGCCCGCCTGCCGGCCGCCCCGCCCCCGGCGGCATCACGCGCCAGCACGAAGAGCAGTCCCAGGCTGGCCCACAGACAGAGATTGCTGATCAGGACGCCGGCGGCGACGCCGCCGGTGAGCGGAGCCAGCGCCCGGATAAGCAGGGGATACAACGGCAAGAAGCCGGCCGCCGCCTCCGGCTCGTACCCCACCGGCAGGTGCAGGAACGCCTCGCCCGAGCGGTACCCCTTCTCGGCAATCAACAGGTACCACTCCGCGTCCCACCGCGCCCAGATCTCCAGCGGAAGCGCCACCGGCTTGTGGAAGACCAGGTTGCCCTTCATCACCGATAATCCCGACGCCAGCAACTGCACAGAAAGCATGCCCACGATCGCCAGCGCGAGGCGGCTGACCGCCAGCATCAGGAAGAGTGTGGACCAGGGGATCGGCTCGCGCGCGGGCCGATCGATACGTGGCGGGTGCATCCGCGCAACCTACCGGCCTGCCGGCGCCTCTGTCAAACCGGCCTAAGTGCTTCCGGCTCAACAGGCCGGACTGTCTTGACAAAAGTGTCACTCGGCATAAGTTTCAGCCCCGCTTCAAGGCGAGTGTCGTGCGCGCGGCGGAGCTTTCAACCGCACGGCGCTGCCTTCCCGCAACGCCTCAACCACGCGGACCGTCCCTGCGGGGATGGACACCGGGTCCCGTCACGAGGAGCGCATGGCAGTCAAGCTGGGGGAAATGCTGATCAGGTCCCACCTGATCACGCAGGAACAGCTGGACAAGGCGCTGGACTACCAGAAGACCAACGGCGGCAAGCTCGGCTTCAACCTCGTGAAGCTGGGCTTCGTCCGCGAAGAGGACATCACCCAGCTGCTCAGCCAGCAGTTCGGCGTCGCCTCGGTCAGCCTCAAATCCCTCGAAGTGGATCAATCGGTCGTCAAGCTGATCCCGTCCGAGGTGGCCCAGAAGTACCTGATCATGCCGATCTCCCGCACCGGGAGCACGCTGACCATCGCGATGGTGGACCCCACCAACGTCTTCGCGATGGACGACATCAAGTTCATGACCGGCTACAACGTCGATCCGGTCGTGGCCTCCGAGATCTCCATCAAGGAAGCCATCGACAACTACTACGGCTCGTCCCACCAGCTCGAGCTCAAGAAGGTGATGGACGAGATGGGCCAGGCGGAGGCGCAGGATCTCGAGCTGCTGGAGGAGGAAGAGGAGCTCAACCTCGGCGCGCTCGAGGCGGCCTCCGAGGATGCTCCCGTTGTCAAGCTCGTCAACCTCATCCTCACCGACTCGATCAAGCGCGCCGCGTCGGACATCCACATCGAGCCCTACGAGCGTGAGTTCCGGGTGCGGTACCGGATCGATGGCGTGCTCTACGAGATCATGAACCCGCCGATGAAGCTGCGCGACGCCATGACGTCGCGCCTCAAGATCATGGCCAAGCTGGATATCGCCGAGAAGCGGCTCCCCCAGGACGGCCGCATCAAGATCAAGATGAAGCTGCAGAACAAGAACAAGGAGATGGACTACCGCGTCTCCGTCCTGCCGACATTGTTCGGCGAGAAGATCGTGCTGCGGCTCCTCGACAAGGAAAACCTCATGCTGGACATGACGCGGCTGGGGTTCGAGCAGGATTCGCTCACCCGCTTCGAGAAGGCGATCTTCAAGCCGTACGGCATGGTGCTGGTGACGGGGCCCACCGGCTCGGGCAAGACCAACACCCTCTATTCATCCATGTCCCGGGTCAACACCCCCGAGACCAACATCATGACCGCCGAGGACCCCGTGGAGTTCAATCTCCACGGCATCAACCAGGTCCAGATGAAGGAGCAGATCGGGCTCAACTTCGCCGCGGCGCTGCGCTCCTTCCTGCGCCAGGATCCCAACATCATTTTGGTCGGTGAGATCCGCGACTTCGAGACGGCGGAGATCGCGGTGAAGGCGGCTCTCACGGGCCACCTCGTGCTGTCGACCCTGCACACCAACGACGCCCCCTCCACCGTGAACCGGCTCATGAACATGGGGATCGAGCCGTTCCTCGTGGCGACGTCGGTGCACCTGATCTGCGCCCAGCGCCTCATCCGCCGCGTCTGCGCTGGCTGCCGCGAGGAGATCCACATGCCGCCCCAGGCGCTGGTGGAGATCGGCTTCAGGCCGGATGAGGCAGGCAAGGTCCGCCTCTTCAAGGGAAAGGGCTGTCAGACCTGCAACAACACCGGCTACAAGGGGCGTGCAGGTCTCTACGAAGTCATGGAAGTCACCGATTCGCTGCGCGAGATGATCCTGTGCGGCGCGTCGGCGATCGAGCTGCGGCGCAAGGCGGTCGAGGAAGGGATGATCACGCTGCGTGGCAGCGGGCTGCAGAAGCTGCGCGATGGCCTCACCACGGTGGATGAAGTGCTGAGAGAAACAGTTCTCTAGGGAGAATTCATGACCATCACGCTGCACCAGCTTCTCAAGACGCTCGTCGAGCAGGGGGGCACCGACCTGCACATCACCACCAACTCGCCGCCGCAGATCCGCATCGACGGCAAGCTGATCCCGCTGCAGCTTCCGCCCCTGGGGGCCCCTGAGACCAAGCAGCTCTGCTACTCGGTCCTCACCGACAACCAGAAGCACCGTTTCGAGGACACGTTCGAGCTGGATCTCTCCTTCGGCATCAAGGGGCTCGCGCGCTTCCGCGCCAACATCTACAACCAGCGCGGCGCCGTGTCGGGCGCGTTCAGGACGATCCCCTGGGAGATCAAGTCCTTCAAGGATCTCGGCCTGCCCGAGGTGATCGGCAAGCTCTGCGAGAAGCCGCGCGGGCTGATCCTGGTGACCGGGCCGACGGGCTCGGGCAAGTCGACGACGCTGGCGGCCATGCTCGACAAGGTCAACTGCGAGCGGCACGAGCACATCGTGACGATCGAGGATCCTGTCGAGTACCTGCACTCGCACAAGAAGTGCATGGTGAACCAGCGCGAGCTGCACGCCGACACCCACAGCTTCCCCGCGGCGCTGCGATCGGTTCTGCGCCAGGACCCCGACGTGGTGCTCATCGGCGAGATGCGCGACCTGGAAACGATCGAGTCGGCCCTGCGCATCGCCGAGACCGGCCACCTGACGTTCGCCACCCTGCACACGAACTCGGCCGTGCAGACGATCAACCGCATCATCGACGTCTTCCCGGCCCACCAGCAGTCCCAGGTCCGCGCACAGCTCTCCTTCGTGCTCGAAGGGATCCTCTGCCAGTCGCTGCTGCCTCGCGCCAACAACCAGGGGCGCGCGCTCGCGATGGAGATCCTCGTGCCCAATTCAGCGGTGCGGAACCTCATCCGCGAGGACAAGGTCCACCAGATCTACGCCATGATGCAGTCGGGACAGTCCAAGCACGGCATGCAGACATTCAACCAGTCGCTCGCCACTCTCTACTTCAAGAAGCAGATCACGCTCCAGACGGCGCTGGCGCGAACCAGCAACGTCGATGAGCTGCAGGACATGATCAATCGCGGCGCCGGGCTGATCACCCCGCAGGCGCCGGGTGTGGCCACGGGACGCAAGGCCTGACGCCCCGGACGCCGGAAGGAGGCAGCACGCATGTCGCAGTACACATGGAAAGGTAAGAGCCGCAACGGCGCCCCCCAGGAGGGGGTGATGGTGGCGGACAACAAAGACGCCGTGATCCAGTCGCTGCGCAAGCAGCAGATCATCGTGACGGCAGTCACCGAGAAGGGCAAGGAGATCGCGCTGCCCCGCGTGGGCGGCGGTGTCTCGCAGAAGGAGATCGCGATCTTCACGCGGCAGTTCTCCGTCATGATCGACGCGGGGCTGCCGTTGGTCCAGTGTCTCGAGATCCTCGGGACCCAGCAGGTGAATCGCGCCTTCCAGAAGGTGCTCTTCCAGGTGCGCCAGGACGTCGAGGGCGGCTCAACGCTGGCGGACGCGCTGCGCAAGCATCCCAAGGTGTTCGACCAGCTCTACTGCAACATGGTGGCGGCCGGCGAGGCGGGCGGTATCCTCGACACGATCCTGCAGCGTCTGTCGGATCACATCGAGAAGGCGGTCAAGCTCCGTTCGTCCGTGAAGAAGGCGATGATCTATCCCGTCGCGGTCATCACGATCGCCGTGGGCGTCATCTGGGTCATCCTGACCTTCGTCATCCCCGTGTTCGCGGCTCTCTTCCAGAATCTCGGCGGCGGTCAGGCGCTGCCGCTTCCCACGCGCATCGTCATCTGGCTGAGCCATTTCATGCAGCGCTTCTCGCTGTTCATCTTCGGCGGCCTCGCCGCGGGCTACTGGTTCGGCTTCAGGCCCTACTACGCTACCGACGTGGGCAAGCGGCAGGTGGACGGCACGCTCCTGAGGCTGCCGATCCTGGGCATCCTGCTGCGCAAGATCGCCGTCGCGCGCTTCTGCCGCACGCTGGGCACGATGATCTCGTCGGGCGTGCCGATCCTTGATGCCCTGGAGATCACCGGCAAGACCGCGGGCAACCGGGTGGTCCAGGACGCCATCATGGAGACCCGATCCTCGATCGAAGCCGGCAAGACGATCTCCGATCCTCTCCGGGAGACGAATGTCTTCCCGCCGATGGTGGTGCAGATGATCTCGGTCGGTGAACAGACCGGCGCGCTCGACACCATGCTGGCCAAGATCGCCGACTTCTACGATCAGGAAGTCGACGACGCGGTCGCCGGCCTCCTGACGCTGCTCGAGCCGGTCATGATCTCTTTCCTGGGTGTGATGATCGGGGGCATCGTCATCGCGATGTACATGCCGATCTTCAGCCTGATCAGCCTCATGCCCTAGGCGATGGGGGAGGAAGGCCCGGCGCGCCGGCGCGCGCCGGGCTGACGCCCGCCGGGAGCGTCCATGCTGGTGAGACCCGAGTTGCCGCGACAGCTGTCCACATTGATGGTCTGCCGCGCCATCATCCTGACGCTGCTGCTCGGCTCGGGAGTGCTCATCGGGCATCTGCTCAGCCAGCCGCTGGTGGGCTCCGACAGCTTCTTCCTGCTGACCGGCGCCGGCTACGCCCTCACCGTCATCTACTCGCTGCTGCACCCGGTCTGGTCCCGGTTGCGTCTCGCGGCCTGGATCCAGGTCGCGGGCGACATCGCGCTCATCACGGGCTTCGTGGAAGTGACGGGGGGAGTGGACTCGCCCTTCTCGCTCCTGTACTTCCTGCCGGTCATTGCGGCCAGCATCATGCTGGGCCGCGCCGGCTCGATGCTCGCGGCCGCGGGCGCCTGGTGCGCGTGGGCCCTGCTGGTGATCCTGGCGCTGCATGGCTGGGCGCCGGCGCAGTCTGCGGGGGGCTCCCAGCAGGTGCTGCCGGTGGACGGAACCACCGTCCTGGACAAGCGAGTGGCGTACTCGCTCTTCACCCACTTCCTGGGGTTCTTCTCGGTGAGCGTGCTGGCTTCCTACCTCACGGGGAAGCTGAGCGCCGCCGGAGCCGAGCTGGCCGAAAACCGCGAAGCGCTTGCGCACGTCCAGGCGCTCAACAAGAACATCGTGGACAGCATCACCAGCGGCATCATCACGACCGATCTGGCGGGCCTCATCACATTCATGAACCGCGGCGCCGAGGAGATCACCGGCGGGAGACTCGAGGAGCTGATGGGCACCCCCGTGGAGTCGTTCCTGCGCAAGCAGGAGGGGTTCCTCGTACAGGTGCGCGGGAACCTGGATCGGGAGCGCCGCTACCGCTTCGAAGGGGAGCTGACGCGCGCCGACGGGGCGGCGATCTGCCTGGGGTTCACGTCGGTGATCCTCAAGGATCAGCGCTCCGAGGCGATGGGGTACGTCTTCTCCTTCCAGGACCTCACCGAGATCCGGGCCCTCGAGCAGGAGGTCCAGCTCAAGGAGCACATGGCGGCATTGGGCGAGATGGCGGCCGGGATCGCGCATGAAATCCGCAACCCGCTGGCGTCGATGTCCGGCTCGGCGCAGATGCTGAGGGGCTCGCTCTCGCCCGGCGGCGAGGAAGCGGAGCTGCTCGACATCGTGGTGCGGGAGTCCCGGCGCCTGGACGGCATCATCCGCGACTTTCTTCTCTTCGCGCGGCCGGGCCCGCCTTCCCCGCGGCCGGCCGATCTGGTGCCGATCATCAGGGATTCGCTGACGCTGCTGCGCAACTCGGAGGAGGTGGGCGCGCGCCACGAGATCGTTTTGAGCGGCGACGAGGCGCCGGTGCCGGCCCTCGTGGACGAAAACAAGATCAAGCAGGTCTTCTGGAACCTGGCCAAGAACGCGCTCAAGGCGATGCCGCAGGGAGGCCGCCTGCGGGTCAGCCTCAGGCGGGAGGCCGACGCCGCGCTGGTGTCGTTCGCCGACGACGGCATGGGGATGAACCCGGCGCAGGCCGCCAAGGCCTTCGAGCCGTTCCAGACGAGCTTTTCGGAAGGGACGGGGCTGGGGCTGTCGGTCGTCTACCGGATCGTGCAGGAGCACGGAGGCCGCATCCGCGTGCGCAGCCGCGAAGGGGCGGGCACCGAGGTGGTCGTGCAGCTTCCGGCGGCGGCCGGGATGCGGCTGGCTGCCTGGGCGGGGATCGCGTCGTGAAGGCTCTCTTCGTGGAGACGCCCGGAGTTTCCTTCGAGGTGTACGTGCGCCTGCTGCGCCAGTCGGGAGTGCAGGCCGATGCCGCCGTCACCACGCACGGTGCGCGCCGGCTCCTGGCCGGGGGAGACTACCGCGCCCTGGTCGTGGATCTGCGCTCCGGCGATGCCCCCTGGCAGATGCTGGAGTCGGCCCTCACGGAGCGTCCCTCGATGCGCATCGTCGCGCTGGCCGAGTCCCCCGTGCCGGTTGCGCTGCGCCGGCGCGCCTACGCCTCCGGCGTCTGGGAGCTGGTGGAAGGACCTCCGCTGCGCGTGAGCAGCTACGCCCCCTCGCTGGTGCCCGCGGTGCGGCGCGCCGTGGATGACACGGACGCTTCGCCGCTGCTGTACGTGGACGGCTGCCGCGAAATGACGGCCCGCATGAGCGCGCTGCTGGTGGAGGAAGGGTACCGGGTGGAGACGGCTCCCGGGGCCCCCGAGGCGATCCGGATGATGGCGCAGCGCCCCTATGCGCTCATCGTGACCGAGAGCGCCTCCGGAGTGCCGCGCGGCGGCGACGTGCTGCGCGCCGCGGCCCGCCTGCAGCCCGGCATCCCGGTGATCGTCCTGACCGCCTCCCTGGAGGACGCGGAGTTTCTCAAGGCCGTCGAGCTGGGCGCGCGCGGCTGCCTGTCGAAGCTGGCCGGGCCGGATCGGATCGTCGACGAGATCCGCGGCGCGATCGTCGCCGGCAGGGCGCACGGACAGTCCCGGCGCCAGGGAGGCTGACGGTGCAGCGAATCCTGGTGGTCGAGGACGAGCCGGATCTTCGCAAGGTCCTTTCCACGCTCCTGCGCCGCGGAGGCTACACCGTCGATCTCGCCGAGGAAGGAAACGGCGCCTGCGATCGCCTCTCCCATGAAGTCTACGACCTCATCATCACGGACCTGAAGCTGCCCGGGCGCAGCGGCATCGAGGTCCTGCGCGCCAGCAGGCAGGCCTGCCCGGAGACGCCCGTTATCGTGATCACGGCCTTCGGCACGGACGAGACGGCGGCCGAGGCGCGCCGGCTGGGAGCGTTCAACTACATCCTCAAGCCCTTCGACACCGACAAGATCCTGGCCGACGTCGAGATCGCCCTGGACTGGAAGCGCCTCGGCAGTGTCATGTCGGCGATGGGGGACAACTACGGGCTGGATCGGATCATCGCCCGCTCGCGCAAGCTCCAGGAGATCATGGAGCTGGTGGGACAGGTGGCCCCCACCGGCAGCACGGTCCTGCTCACCGGCGAAAGCGGCACCGGCAAGGAGCTGATCGCCCGGGCGATCCACCACAACAGCGCCCGGCGCGCCGAGCCCTTCGTGTCGATCAACTGCGGCGCCCTGCCGGCAGAGCTCCTGGAGAGCGAGCTGTTCGGCCACACCAAGGGGTCCTTCACCGGGGCCGTGGCCACCAAGAAGGGTCTGTTCGAAGTGGCCGACCGCGGCACGCTCTTCCTGGACGAGATCGGGGAGATGCCGCCGCCCATGCAGATCAAGCTGCTGCGCGCGCTCCAGGAGAGAACGATCCGCCGCGTCGGCGGCACCGAAGAGATCAGCGTGGACGTGCGCGTGGTGGCCGCCACCAACCGCGACCTGGAAGGGATGGTGCGCGACAAGACCTTCCGCGAGGATCTTTACTACCGCATCAACGTGATCCCGGTGAAGCTCCCCCCGCTGCGCGAGCGCAAGGAGGACATCCCGCTGCTGGCCTGGCACTTCTTCGATCGCTACAAGGCCGAAATGGGAAAGAAGATCGCCTCCATCTCCGACGAAGCGATAGCCGCCTTGACTTCATATGACTGGCCCGGCAACATCCGGGAGCTTCAGAACGTGATGGAGCGCGCGGTGGCGCTGGAGTCCAGCGGCATCGTGCGCGCCGGGTCGCTGCCGCTGGAGATCCGCAGCGGGCCGCCGCTGGCTCCCCAGCTCGGGCTGCACCTGACGGCGGACGGGATCGACCTGGAATCGATGCTGGAGCAGGTGAGGGAGCGCTACATGCGCGAGGCCCTGGCCATGAAAGGGGGCGTCCAGTCCCAGGCGGCCCGCCTGCTGGGCATGACTTTCCGATCCTTCCGCTACTTCGCCCGCAAGTACAGCATGGTGGAGCGGGGCGGCGAGCAGGCCGCCGAGGCGGCCGGAGGCGAGGCGGGCGGCGCGTGAGCCCCTCCCCTGATGCGGATTAGCCCGCCTTTCTCACCAGGTTTCGTCGCGAGACCGCGCAGATGCCGTCAGGCCGGGCAACCGCAGCGGCGAGGCCGCGAGGCGTATCTTGACGATGCGTTGAGTGGCCGAGCCGCGAGGACGCCCGGCATGGCGAGCAGATCCGCGATCGCAGCTGAAATCTGGTGAGAAATGCGGGCTAGGGGCGACAGGCGGCCACCGGACCCTCTCATCGCCCGTGAGCGCCCAGGCATGGGCGCTCGCCTGCCGATGGTGGCGCTGCTGGCGCTCACCCTGATGGTCTTCGCGCCAATCCTGATGCCCGGTACCGTTCTTTATTACCGCGACGTCAGCCAGAACCACCTCCCCGTCCGGCAGCTTACGATGGATGTCATCGGGGCAGGAGAAGCACCGCTGTGGAACCCGCTGCGTGGCGCGGGACAGCCCCTGCTGGCCAACCCCAACGCTCTCGTGCTGCACCCCACCACTGCGCTGTTCTTCATCCTGCCGCTGCACGCCGCGATGAAGGCCTCCCTGGTGCTGCAGATCCTGCTCGCCGCGATCGCCACCTGGCTCCTGCTGCGCGACATCGGCGCCGGCACGTGGGCCCGCCTCATCGGCGCCGCTGCCTTTGCCTTCTCGGGTCCCATGCTGTCGCTGGGAAACCTGTTCAACCTGCTCGACTCGGCCGCCTTCATGCCGCTGACGCTCTGGCTGGCCGGGCGGGCGGTGACGCGGCGGTTTGCTCCCTGGGGGCCGCTGGCCGCGCTGTCGCTGTCGGTGCAGCTGCTGGCCGGAGAGCCGGCGCTGCTGCTGTGCACCGCGCTGGCCTTCCTGGCGCTGCACTGGAGCTACCCGGCCCCACCCCAGGCACGACGGCGCAGCCTGACCGTCCGATCGATGTCGCTCGCCGGCATCCTGCTGCTGGCGCTGGCAGTCTCCATGGTGGGGGTGATCCCCACCCTCGAGCTGCTGGCGCGATCGGAACGGGGAGAGGGGTTCGGCCAGGAAGAAGCGCTGAAGTGGTCACTGCATCCTGCCGCCCTGGTGGAGACCTTCATCCCGTGGCTTTTCGGCGACCCGACGCGCACCTCACTGCGCGAGTTCTGGGGCGGGGGAGTCAACGATGCGGGGCTGCCTCTGCTGCTGAGCCTGTGGATCGGCCCCGGCGTTCTGATCCTGGCGGCGTGCGGCCTCATTCTCAATCTGACACGCCGCGGCCCGCCTCGCGCCGAGGCGATCGCCCTGGGGCTGCTGGCGCTGGTGGCAACCGTTCTGGCGGTCGGCCGCCACCTGCCTCTTTATCCCGCCCTGCTGGACCTGGCGCCGTCATTCGCCGCGGCGCGCTATCCGGTGAAGTACTTTCTGCTGGCGGTGTGGGCCGTCGCCGTGCTGGCGGCGCGCGGCTATGGCGCGCTGTGCGCGCGCTCTATCGATCGGGAATCGCGGACAGCTCCCCTCGCGCTATTGCTGGGTGGCCTGCTCGTCATCGTGGCGACGCGCTGGGGCTTCGCGCGCGGGGCGCTGGAGCGATGGCTCGCAGGCTCGCTGCCACTCGCGCCGGAGGATCTGGCCGCGATGAACGCGTCGCTTGACCGCTCGGCGCTCTACGCCGCGATCATGCTGGCGCTCAGCGGCCTGTTTGTCGTCTACCCGATCCCGGGACGCGCGCGGCTGGCTCGCTGGGGCGTGCTGGCGGCTCTCGCCGGGATGCACATCGCCGTGGTGGCCGGAATCAATCCGGTGACCTCCGCGGACTTCTACGCCGGCCGGCCGCTGCTTGCGGACGCGCTGGGGGAGGGGGCGGGGCGACTGTGGGCCCAGCCACGCCCGCCTGGCTTTGCCTACAGGACCCCTGCGGGGGTCCGGGGCGGATCGCTGGAAGCAGGCTTCCGCTGGGATCGCGACAGTCTTCGTAATGCAACATATTTCCCGCTGGGGATCAGGTTCGCCTTCGATCGCGGCAACGAGCGGCTCGATGTGATGCCGGGGGCGGCCGCCGGGCGGGAGCTGGCGCAATCGGCGCGCGATCCCGCCGCCACGGACGGGGCGCTGCGGCTTCTGTCCCTGGCGGGCGTGGATCGCATCATCACGTATGGAGGGCTGCAGCACGCCGGGGTCGCCGAGATCCGCCGGCTGGAGGGCTCGAGCAACATCCCTCTGGTGGTGCTCGCGAACCGCGGCGCCCTGCCGCGTGCCTACATCGTGGCCGCGCACGAGGTCGTCGCCGGTGACGCAGCGGCCCTGAAGCGGGTCCGGGAGCCGGCATTCGATCCGACGCGGACCATCGTGATTGATGACGACTATGGACATCACCTTCCTGCCCGGGGAATCGCGCCGGAGCCTGCCGGCGAGGCGCGCATCGTGGAGGAGCGATCGCGGATGGTCAGGATCGAGTGCCGGGCCGATCGCCCCGCGTGGCTGGTCCTGCTGGACACCCACTATCCCGGTTGGGAGGCCACGGTGGATGGCGCCGCGGCGCCCATCGCCCGCGCCAACGCGATGTTCCGCGCCGTGCCGATCCAGGCGGGCGAGCACATGGTCGAGCTGCGATACCGGCCGGACTCGGTGCGCAGCGGGACGATCATCTCGTGTCTTGCACTGGTGCTGTGCGGCCTGATGGCTCTGCGGAGAGGCGCGTGAGCGGGCGGCAGGAGCGCCTCGACCGCTGGATCGCCATCCTCTGCATCACTCTGCTGGCGCTTGCGGCGGCGTTGGTGAAGATCCGCTCGTACGACGTCTGGTGGCACCTGGAAGCCGGCGAGCTGATCCGTATGACCGGCTCGATCCCGAGGGCCGACGGTTTTTCCTTTACCTCCGCCGGCACGCCCTGGATCAATCATGAATGGTTGTTCCAGGTGGCCCTGAGCCTGGCCTGGAAGGCGGGCGCGGTGGGGGTCCTCCTGATGAAGGCGGCCTGCGCAGCGGGCGCGGCGGCCATCGGCTTTGCGGCGCTGCGCCGGGGCGGGGCGGCGCGCGGCGTTTCCCTCATGGTCGTAGCGCTTTCGATCATCGGGCTGCGCCCGCGGCTCGTCGAGCGCCCCGAGATGTTCTCCCTGGTCATGATCGCCGCGGTGGCCGCGATCGGCATGGACCTGGTGCTGAGGCCTCAACGGCCTGCCGCGCGCATCGCGGCCGCCGGGGTTCTCACCGCGCTGTGGGCCAACCTGCACGCAGCGGCGCTGGCCTCGCCTGTCATCCTGGCTGCGCTCGCGGCCGGCGCTTTCATTGAATCGATCGCGAAAGGCGGCCGGCAGGATGCGGCCGCCCGGGGTGCTCGGGTGGCTCTGGCGGCCGCGCTCGCCGCCGCGGCCGGCCTGCTCGTGAATCCCTATGGCTGGCGCCTGCTGGGCGTGCCGGCGGAGATCGCCGCGGCGCTGGCGCCGGCAAACCTGGTCAATCCCGAATGGGTTGCGCCCTCGCCCCGCACCGCGCCACTCTACTTCTGCGTGGCGGCGGTCGCACTGCTTGCCGGAGTGCGTCAGACCGCCGCGCGGGCCGCAGGCGCGCCGCCCCGGCTGGCGCTTCTGCTGCTTTCGATCGGCATGGCCTCTCTCTCCGTCAGGCAGATCGGCTTCTTCTTCGCGCTGCTTCCCCTGACTCTCGATCTCTCGTGGCTGCAGGGCCGCAGCGCGCGGCCCGTGCGATGGCTAGGCCCGGTCGCCGCCGCGGGGGCCGTGATACACATGATCCTGGCGCCACCTGCCGGCGCGAGCGTGGGGCTGGGAATCCAGCCGGACAGATTCCCGGAGAAGGCCGCAGACTTTGTCGCAGCGCGGATGCCGGACGCGCGGCTCTACAACGACACGGCGTTCGGCGGCTACCTCATCCACCGGGGCTATCCGCAGCGGCGTGTCTTCATCGATGGCCGCAACGAGGTGCACGCGAGCCTGCTCAAGGAGATCGCCGCGAGCCTGGACGACGGCAGGCGTTGGCAGAGCCTGCTGAGCAGGCATCAGATCGAGGCCGCCCTCGTCTCGTACCGGCACGAGCCGATCGAAACGCGCGACGCCGTCACCGGCGCTGTCTCGATGAGCTCCTGGTCGGCACTGCACTTCCCGCGCCCTGCCTGGGCGCTGGTCTACTGGGACGACGTGGCGATGGTCTTCGTGCGCAGGGAAGGGCCGCTGGGCGCTCTGGCCGGGAGCCTCGAATACCGCCACATCCAGCCGGAGCTGCTCGAGCTCAACGGGCTGGCGCCGCCGCCTGCGGCGCTGATTCCCGACCTCCAGCGCGACATTCGGCGTAAGCTTACGGACGACGCGGACTGCAGGCTGGCCAGCGCACTGTCGGCGTTGTATGGTGAGGGCTCGACGTCCCCACAGCGGTGAACCTGCCGGGGTACCATCTGAACCAAGGGGGTGGTCCTCCCGGCCCCCCGCCCGGACGTCCCATGAAGGAGGCTCCCCGCAACATGAAGCAGGTTCCCGGCAGGATGACCCGCACCAGAACGCACAACGGCTTCACCCTGATCGAGCTGCTGATCGTCGTGGCGATCATCGGCATCATCGCCGCGATCGCTATCCCCAACCTGCTCCAGGCGATGGATCGCGCCAAGCAGAAGAAGACGATGGCCGACATCAAGAACCTGAGCACGGCGATCGAATCGTACGCAGTGGACGTCAACTACTATCCGATCTCCACATCTATGGCCGCCATCGCCACCCTGGGCGCGGCAAACCTCGGGATCGAGCCGATCTACATCAAGGCGGCCCCCACCAAGGACGGATGGGCCGGGGCGCTCCAGTACGGATCCGATACGGGCGGGGCGGGCTCCGACTACACCATCACCAGCTTCGGCAAGGACAAGAAGGTGTCCAGCTCGTCGGCCGGGATCACCAACGACTTCGACTGCGACATCATCTACCAGAACGGCTCCTTCACGGCCTACCCGGAAGGCATACAGACCTGACGATCCCGGAGATCCCACTGAAAGGCTGAGGGGCGCGCTCCGGATCATCCCGCAATGCGCGGCGGTGGGGCGGGCCTGGTGCGGGCCTGCCCTGTCAACGAGCCGTCGCGTGCGCAGGCGAGCCGGCTGCCCGGCCGGATGCCGTGCGCTCTGACTGCCACTGGATGTCACCCGTGGTGCCGCTGAATGGTCCGGGAACCCCTCCCGGAGGCCTTGAAACGATGCGTGGCGTTGTCGGGTCGACGCCGTAACGCTCAGACCACAATGACCTTGCGCCTGGTCCCCGCCTCTGCTGAGGCTGTTGGCATCCCCATTGCTCTGTGACCCGGGGACAAAGGAGGACCACCCCCCATGAGGAAGCTTCGTAAGCAGACAGGATTCACCCTGATCGAGCTCCTGATCGTCGTGGCGATCATCGGTATCATCGCCGCCATCGCGATCCCGAACCTGCTCAACGCCATCGATCGCGGCAAGCAGAAGCGGAGCATGGCCGACATGCGCTCGCTGGGCACGGCTGTCGAGTCGTACTCGGTTGACGTGAACTTCTACCCGATCTCGACCTCCATGGCGACCATCGTGTCGCTGGGCGCGACGAACCTGGGTATCCAGCCCGTCTACATCAAGCTGGCTCCGACCAAGGACGGCTGGGGCGGCACCTACTTCTACGGCTCCGACACGGGTGGCAGTGGCAGCGACTACACCATCTCCAGCTACGCGAAGGACAAGAAGGTGTCCGGCGCGTCCGCTGGCGCGACTTCGGACTTCGACTGCGACATCATCTTCCAGAACGGCACCTTCACGGCTTACCCGGAAGGCGTCCAGACCTAGTCATCACGACGATATCCGGCGGGCGGCCCGAAAGGGCCGGCCCGCCGGATTCGCGTTTCCTGGGAGATATGACATGAGCCGCCGGGACAAGGGCTTCACACTGGTCGAGCTGCTGGTGGTCGTGGCGATCATCGGAGTGCTGGCCGCCATCGCCATCCCGGCACTCCAGACCGCCATCGACAAGTCGAAGCAGCGGGCCACGATGGCCGACATGAGATCGATCGGCACCGCGGTCCAGATGTACGACATCGACTACAGCCTTTTCCCGGTGGATGGAACCCCTTCGGCCACTCTGGTGACGCTGCTCCAGCCGTTCACCAAGATGCAGCTGCCCGCAAGAGACAGGTGGATGCACAACTACGGGTACCACTCCGACTCCCTGACTTGGTATTCTGTCGAGTCGTTCGGCAGGGATGGAGCGGATGGCGTGGACATCGATCCGGCCACGGCCCTGCAGTTCAACCTGGACATGATCTTCTCCACGGGCCGCTTCAGTAACGCTCCCGAGTAGTCCGCCGGCGGCCCGGCGCCAAGCGGCACCCGGGGGCCGACGCTGACACACCGAGATCTTCCAGCACTCCTCGCCACCCTCGCGCTGCTCCTGGCAGGCCTGCTCCCGCCTCATGTGTATCCGGCCGCGTGGGGCGTCACTCTCGCTCTGTGCGCCCTGGCGGCGGTGCTGCACGAATCGCTCCCACCTCTCCGGCCCGCCGCGTGGTGCCTGGTTGCAGCGCTTGCCGGTTTGCTCGCGCTCAACATCTTGATCTCTGCGCAGCGCCTCCAGACTCTCCGCACAGCGGCCCCGCTCGGTGCCGCGTTGCTCCTGGGGATCGTGGTCAGGGAGGCCACTCCGGCAGGCGGGCGCGTCGTTGTCCTGGCGCTGGCCGCGCTGGGGATCGTGGCGGCTGCGCACGGGCTGTATCAGTCGTTCGTTGAATTCCCGCGCCTGGCCGCATCGCCGGATCCCGAGTGGACCGAGGCGGTCCGGGCGCGCATCACTTCCGGAAGAGCGGTGGGATCTCTCGGGCTGCCCGGGGCGCTGGCCGGACTTCTCTGCATGACGCTGCCGCTGACCGCTGTGGGGCTGACAGGCCTGGCGGGCCGGACGGCGTCGGGGCTGCGGCGCGCCGCCATCATCGTCCTCTGCTCGCTTCAGGCCGTGGCGTTGCTGGCGACACAATCGGCGGCGGCGTTCGGCTGCGCGATGTGCGCCGCCGGCCTGGTCTGCTGGGTGTGCCGCCCGGGCGGGCGCCGCAGATGGGCGATCGCCGCCGCGCTGATCGGCGCGGGCCTGATCGGCGCGGCGATCGTGCTGGGAGTGCGGATCGCCGCGGTGACGGCAGTGGAGGGGAGCGGGCCATTCAATCTGCGCGCGGGCAACTGGCTCGTGGCGCTGCGGGTCTTCGCTGACCACCCCGGCTTCGGAGTCGGGCTGGGGTGCTACGGCGTCCTCTTTCCGCAGTACCGGCAGTGGGGGATGAACGAGTCGCGCTTCGCGCACAACAGCTATCTCCAGGCGCTGGCGGAAGGCGGGCCGCTGCTCGGGCTCCTGGTTGTCGCGGCCGCGCTCATCTTCGGGCGCATTCTTCTGCGGCGCGCCCGGAGGGGGTTGGAGCCGGCGCTCATCGCGGCGGCGGGGCTGTCGTTTCTCCTGCACAACCTGTTCGACTTCACGGTCTACCTCCCCTCACTGGCCCTCGTTTTCGCTGCGGTCGCAGGGCTCGCCCGGGACCCTGAGTCACCGCCACGCTCCGAGAGCGCGGTCGCGTCCAGGACCCTCGTGATGGCAGCCGCGCTGATCCTGGCCGCCGTGGCGCTCTGGATCGCGCGGGGCGACGCGGCGCGCGACGCCGCGATCGAGGAGGGCCGGCCGGAGCGTCTCGTCGACGCAGGCCTGAGCGCGGTGGAGGCGAATCCGATCGATCCGGAGTCGCGGTCGATCCTGTCTGGGGCGCTCCTGGAGCGCTCCCTCGCCGGGCCGGATGGCGAATCGCTCGCGGCGGCGCTGCGCCACGCGGAGCGCGCCTGCGATCTGGATCCATTCACTCCCCATCACTGGCATCAGCTGGGCCGCGTCCGGCTGGCGATGAAAGATCCTATGGGAGCGTGGCTGGCCCTGGCGCGCGCGGCGGAGCTCTATCCCACGCGCATCGAATACCGCGAGCAGCGGGATGCCGTGGCGCGCGCAATCGCCGACCTGCATCAGCATGAGGCGCAGCGGTGAGCCGCCTGTTCGCGCCGCGCGCGGCGGCGGGGTTGGCGCTGCTTCTACTGCTGGCGCTGCTTCCCTGGTGGGAGGGGGGTGGGACTGCGTGGGGTCTCTTCGTGGCGCACACGTTGATCCTGACCGCAGGGGCGCTGGTGATCGTGCCGGCCATGTGGGCCGGGGGGGACGGCCTCCCGCGTGGAGTGGAATGGGTCGGCCTCTCGGCCGCAGCGTTCCTGGGCGCCTGCCTGCTGTCGTTCGCCTTCGTGGACTACCGGTACGGATCGTTCCTGTCGGTCTGGAACATCCTGATGGCGGCGCTGCTGGCCGTCGTCGCGCGCTCGGCAGATCCTGCCTGGCGCGCCCCGGCCTGCTGGATCGCTTCCACGCTGAGCGCGCTGCAGGCTGCGGGCGTCCTGATCCTGCCCCCTCCGGCCAACATGACGCCATCGGGCAGCTTCGCCAACGCGAACCATCTTGCCGCCTTCCTGAACATCGGCGCCTTCGTGGCGCTCGGGCTTGGTCTTGCCTGGATGCGGCACGGCGCGCGCGGCCGCCTCGCGGCGGCGCTCGCCGGCCTTATCGTGGCGCTCGATGCCGCCGCGCTTCTGCGGATCGGAGCGCGGGGGGCGCTCGGCGCCCTTGTGATCGTGTTTGCCGCATGGGGGGCCGCGAGCATCCCGCGCGAGCGGCAGGCCGCCCGGCGTCTGTTGTGGGGTGGCGCGGCGGTTCTCATCCTCATCGCCGCGATCTCAGTCGTGATGAGATTCCAGCGCGTCGGGGATCCCTACCGCTATTCGCGGATCCAGATCTGGCAGGCGGGGCTGAGCGCCGCCGCCGATGCGCCTCTCGTGGGAATCGGTCCCGGGATGTTCTCGCGCCGATCGTGGCGCTACAACTTCCCGCAAGAAGGCGAGATGTTCAGGTACAGCAAGGAGCCGCGCACGACCGAGAGCCACCTGGTGGAGGCCGTCGCGGAGACAGGATTGATCGGTCTCGCCGCGCTCGGGTTCCTGGTCGGCGCGCTGATGCCGCGGCTCTGGCGCCTCGCGTCGGGGTCGCGCCTCGAGGATGCGGGCCCCGCCCTGGCGGCCCTTGCCTGCCTGCTCCAGGCGGTGGTGGACACACCCTTTCATGCCCCGGCCGTGATCCTGACCCTGATCGCGCTGCTGGCCCCGCGGCTCAGTGCCCCGCGGCCCGAAGAGCAGGTCGTGCTCGCAGGTTGCTCGGTCGATCCCGCGACACGAAGACTGGCTGCGTCGGCCGCGCTTGCGCTCGCCGCCTTCGCGTGGACCTCCGCCGTGCTGCTTCCCTGGCTCGCGCACAGAAGCTACCTGGAGGCGGCCGCCGATCCCGTCGTCATCGATCGCGCGGTCCGTCTCGATCGATTCAATCCGCTCTACGCGACCGAGCGGGCTGATTTGATCACGCCACGCCGGCACCCGCTCGAGCTGGATGCTCTCTACGGCGCGGACCGCGACCTGCGCACAGCCCTGCGGATCGATCCGGTCAACCCGGACTACCTGCACCAGCTCGCGAGGCTCCACGTCCGGAGCTGCTTCGAGATTCTCTCCGACGAAGCATCGCTCCGGCGCGCCGAATCACTGTACCGGCATCTGCTGGCCCTCGATGTGAAGGACCCCCGCCCGCACCTTGAGCTGGCGGCGTTTCTCGAGGCGCAGGGCAGAGGCTCCGAGGCGATTCCTTTGATCGTCTCAGCGCTCGATCTGGAGCCGAGGTATCTGGGCGCCCGGGCGGCGTTGGCCAGTCTCCTCGCGGATCAAGGAAGGCTGCCCGAGTCCAGGAAGGCAATGCAGGATCTCGATCGAGCCCGCACCGAGCTGTCCGGTTACGAGCCCCGAAACGGTTATGAGAAGGACCTGATGGAGATCAAGCGATTGCCGGCGGAGTAGGCGTCGACGCTGCGCGGCGCCGCGCCGGGCTTGCGCCGTCGGCGCTGGAGAAAGGCGAGCTGGCTCATGCCGCGGAAAGCTGGGCGCAGAGGTCGGTGACCGCGAGCGCCTCGACGCCCTCGGCGAGCGGGAAACGTTCGGCGCCGCCGTACACCACCAGGCGTCGTTCGGGCCTGACGGCGTCGCAGGCCAGGTGGAATCCCCGTTCGAGCTGCGGTGCCAGCCCGCGCTTGATCTCGATCGCCCAGGGCTTGCGCCGGCCGGGCAACTTCAGCAGCAGGTCAATCTCGGCGCCGGCCGCGGTGCGGAAGAAGTACGCCTCGGCACCCGCCGGGGCGGAGGCAATCAGCGACTCGATCGCCATTCCTTCCCAGCTTCCTCCGGACACCGGGTGCGCGAGCAGCGCCTCGCGATCGGCGATCCCGAGCGGCGCGTGCACGAGCCCGCTGTCGCGGATGTAGACCTTGGGCGACTTGACCAGCCGTTTGCGCACGTTGCCATGCCAGGGAGCGAGGCGGCGCGCGAGGAGCAGGTCCACGAGCAGGTCGAGGTAGGAGGCGACCGTCTTGCCGTCCACGGCGAGAGCGCGGGCGAGGGCTGCGGCGTTCAGCAGCCCTCCCTGCTGGTGCGCGAGCATCGTCCAGAGGCGGCGCAGCGTCTCGGCCGGGATGCGCGGCCCGATCTGCGGGATGTCGCGCTCGAGGTACGTGCGGATGAAATCCGTCCGCCAGCGCAGGCTGTGCCCGTCGGAAGCGGCGAGGAGACTCTCGGGAAACCCGCCGCGCAGCCAGAGCGCGTCGAGACGCGCGCCGCCTGCCTCGCCCGCATCGAGTGAGGCGAGCTCCAGGTAGCGGATGCGCCCGGCAAGCGATTCGCTGGACTGCTTGAGCAGATCGATCGACGCCGAGCCGAGGACGAGAAAGCGGCCCTTGCCGCGGCCGCGCCGTCTGCCTGCGTCGATCAATCCCCTCAGGCTGCGGAAGAGCTGCGGCGTGCGCTGGATCTCGTCGAGGATCACGAGCTTGTCCTCGTGCCGCGGCAGGTAGAGCTCGGGCTCCGAGAGCTTCGCCCGGTCGGCCTCGGATTCCAGATCGAGATAGACCGAACGCCGGGCTTTCGCCACCTCGAAGGCGAGCGTGGTCTTCCCCACCTGGCGCGGTCCGAGGAGCGCCACGGCCGGGCTTTCGGCCAGCGCGGCGGTCAGAGTGGGGAAAAGGCGGCGGGGAATCATCCGTGCAATTATGGAGCGGCACTCCAGAAATGCAAGGATATGTTACAAGCTTCCGTGAGCGACGCTTAGTTTAGGCGCCTTGCCCGCATACTCGAACTCGACTACAGCGAAGAGCCAACGCTGGACGCATCGTGCTGTGCCCGCCGGTCATCGGTAGCATTTCAGTTTCCTCTGAGAGTCGGGTGTGTCTGTGTACGGGATTGCTCGCCGCTATACAGGGTTACGATGTACCACTCACCCAGGTCACCAGTGAATCGCCGAGAACGAAACACTCCAAGGTTCCGGAGGCGCTGGACCGCTGACGCTTCACCGCATTGGCTTGGTCGGCGCGAGAGCCAGCAAACATCGCTGCTTCGAAACCACCTAACTCTTCGGCAGCTTGGCGATCAGCGCCTTGTAAGCTTCCTTGAGGGGGTCCTTCTTGCGCTTGGGCTCCGCGCCGTGCCGGTAGTTGTGCTCGGCCTGGCAGGTGTTGCAGCGGACCTTCTTGATCTCGGCTTCCAGCACGGCCATGACGCCGTGGTTCAGAATCAGCCGGCAGCGCGGGCAATAGTCGTCCACCACGTCACCCAGCTTGACCTTCTTCTCGTCCATCGAGCCCACCCCCCTCAAATCCCCGTGCCGCAGGGATGATACCCCGGATCGGCTCCATAAAGACTCGACAAATCGCACTCAGGGCCTATGTTATGATGGCGCGCGATCGGTGCAAGTTCATATTAATCAGCATGATAGGAGCGTATCTTGAAGCCATCGCAGGCGCCGGCAGGCGCCCGGGCCCCAGCGCACGAGCCGGTTCGCAAGGATTTCCTGGTCTTCGGCAGCCCGGCCCTCGGCGAGGAAGAGATCCAGGAGGTCGTGGCCACCCTGCGGTCCGGCTGGATCGGGACCGGTCCGAGGGTCGGCCAGTTCCAGGACCGGTTCCGCGAGTTCACCGGCGCTCCGCACGCGCTCGCCCTCAACTCCTGCACCGCCGCGCTGCACCTGTCGCTCCTGGCTGCCGGGGTGAGGCCCGGCGACGAAGTGATCACGCCGCCGATGACGTTCGCGGCGACGGCCAACGCCATCGTGCACGCCGGGGGAACGCCGATCTTCGTGGATGTGGATCGGCGCACGCAGAACATCGATCCGTCGCGCATCGAAGCGGCGATCACCAGCAGGACGCGCGTCCTGCTTCCGGTGCACTTCGCCGGGCGCCCCTGCGACATGGACAGCATCCAGGCGATTGCGACAAAGCACGGCCTCAAGGTGATCGAGGACGCGGCGCACGCCACCGAATCGGTCTACCACGGCCGCCGGATCGGCACTCTGGGCGACGCCGCATGCTTTTCCTTCTATGTGACAAAGAACGTCATCACGGGCGAAGGAGGCATGGTCACCACCCGCCACGACGACTGGGCCGAGATGATCCAGATGTATGGCCTGCACGGCCTGTCCAGGGGAGCGTGGAAGCGCTACGGTGACGAAGGGTATGTTCACTATCAGGTGATGTACCCCGGATTCAAATACAACATGACCGACATGCAGGCAGCCATCGGGATCCATCAGCTCGCGCGAGTGCACGCGTACGCGAGGCGGCGCTGCGCCATCTGGGATCGATACAACAACGCCTTTGCCGATTTGCCCGTCGAGCGGCCCGCCCCGGAGGAGCCGGACACGTATCACGCCAGACATCTCTACACGCTCCTGGTGGACATCGATCGCGTGAACGCTTCGCGCGACGACATCGTCGGCGAGCTCAAGCGGGAGGGGATCGGCACGGGGATCCACTTCATCTCGCTGCACCTGCAGCCCTGGTACCGGGATCGCTTCGGACTGGTACCCGAGAGCTATCCCGCCGCGCGCCACATCTCGGATCGCACGCTGTCGCTGCCCCTGTCAGCACGCCTCAGCGATCGGGATGTCGACGACGTCATCGCAGCAGTCAGGAAGGTTCTGCTGCGGCATTGCTGAGGCACATGGACAACCCGGCCGCGATCCTGTTCCTGGGAAAGAGGTCCCCGTACGGACTGAGCGTGGCACGCTGCCTGCTGGAGTCCGGGCCCAACCTGCGCCGCGTGCTGGTTCCCACAAAGGAGGCCTGGGAGCGGCTGGCGCGTCTCAACGGTTCGATGCGGACGCCTCAACCTTCCTCAATGATATCGCGGGCCGTGCGCGCCGCGCGCCGTGCATTCACGCACGGAGCGCCCGCGGCACCCCCGGGAGGCGAGCCGGTGATCGCCTGGGAGCCCGACGCGGGAATCACGGCCAAAGCACTGCTCGATGACTGCGAGCGCAGGGGGATCCCGTGGCAGGCCGTCGACCGGATCCGGTCGCGCGCCCTGCGCCGCGAGATCGCCGCGCTGAGGCCCGATCTCCTCCTGTCGGCCTCCTGTCCTTTCATCTTCGATGAGGATCTGCTGGATCTACCCCGGCTCGGGTCGATCAACTTCCATCCATCGCTTCTTCCCAGGTGCCGGGGCTGCCATCCAATCTACTGGACGCTGGCCTCAGGGGAGGCCAGCGGCGGCGTGACGGCGCACTTCATGAGCCGCGAGGTGGATGCCGGCGATATCGTCGCCCAGATCGAGCTGCCGCTCTCCGATCGCGACGACTACGCGAGCCTCTACCGGCGCTGCATGAAGGCGTCGCCCGAGCTGGTGGCCCGCGTGGTGAGGTTCGTGAGGTCGGGCGCCGTGTCCGGCGTGCGTCAGGACGGCGCGCGGGCGACATTCTTCAATGAAGACACCGAAGAGGATCACCGCATCGACTGGTCGCGCGCCGATGCCGCACGCATTGCGGCGCGTGTCCGGGCGGGGCAAGCCTTCACCACCTGGCGCGGCGAGCGGCTCGGTATCCTGCGTGCCCGACCGCATCCGGATGGCGGCGCGCCGGCACAGCCGGGGCTCGTGAAGGGGTTTGATGGCAGCTCGCTCCTGGTTGCGTGCGCCGGCTCGACGGTCGCGCTGGAGTCTCTTGCCTGGCGTTCGATGCGCTACGAGCCTCAGGATCTCTGCGCGGCGATCGGCATCGGGAAGGGGACCACACTGGAGAACTCCATGGACGTGGAGACGATCCCGTGAGCGAGCCCACCGTGGGGATCAGGCAGGCCGCGGCGACGGGAGTCTTCTGGACCGCGTCGTCGCAGGGGCTGCGGCAGGTCATCACCATCGCCATCATGGCGGTGCTGGCGCGCTACGTCGCGCCGGCAGACTTCGGACTGATCGCCATGGCCGCGGTGGCGCTGGGTGCCACGGCACCGCTCAACGAGCTGGGGCTCGGGGCGGCCCTGATTCAGAAGCGCGAGATCGACAGCAGTCATGCCGGCACCGTCTTCTGGACGCAGGTGCTGGCCGCTCTCGTCATGGCGGGGTTGCTGACCGCCGGCGCGCCGCTGGTGGCGGCCTTCTTCGGCAGGGAGGATCTCACCACGTTGCTGCGCGTGATGTGCTGGAGCCTGCCGCTGGGGGCGGCATGCGCCGCACCGCAGGCGCTGCTGATGCGCGCCATGAAGTTCGGACATCTCGCTATGGTGGAGACGATCTGCATGGCGGCGGCGGGCCTCACGGCGGCCGCTCTGGCGATGGCCGGGTTCGGTGTCTGGAGTCTCGTGGCGCAGACCCTGACCGGCTCCGCGCTCACGGCGGCCATCGTCATCCCGCTGTCGGGGCTGCGGCCGCTGTCGTCGGGAGCGCGGCCGCGGGTGGCGCGGATCCGGGAGCTGTCAGGGTTCTCGGCCCCACTGACGGGCTATCAGATCCTCAACTTCGCCAGCCGCAACCTGGACGACATCCTGATAGGCCGCTACCTGGGCGCCACCGCGCTGGGGTACTACGCCATGGCCTACCGCGTGATGATGTATCCGCTCCAGAAGGTGAGCGGTGTGGTGGGACGCGTGGCCTTTCCCGCATTCTCGAGTCTTCAGGAAGATCTGCCGCGCATGCGCCGCAGCTATCTCATGTCGGTCCAGTTCATCGCCCTGATCACGTTTCCCATGATGGCGGCGGTGATGGTGGTCGCTCCCGAGATGACCAACGTCCTGTTCGGCCCGGGCTGGGGGCCGGTGGCGCCGCTCGTCATTGTGTTGGCGCTCGCAGGCATGGCCGGATCGATCGGCACGACCGTGGGCAGTCTCTTCCTGGCGCGGGGGCGATCCGATCTGATGCTGCGCTGGGAGATCGCCGCCTCCGCCTGCTACCTGACGGCGATCGGGGTGGGGCTGCGCTGGGGGCTGATGGGTGTCGCGATCAGCTACACGGCCACGGCGCTGATCCTCTGGCCCGTGTCGCACCTGATCGCCAACCGCCTGATCGAGCTGCCGGTGCGCCAGCTCTTTGCGGCCCTGGCGGGGCCGGCGGGGCTGGCGCTCGTGGTGGCCGCGGCGCTGCTGGGGGTACGGCTGATCTGGGGAGATGCGGCGGCGGGCGCTCCGGCGGAGTTCCTGGTGTCGTGCGCGGTCGTGGGCGCGCTGCTCTACGGGCTGGCGGCGCTGGCCCGTGTGCCGCGCGCCTTTGGCGAGATGCTCGGACTGGCGCGCGAGACGATGGCGGGGATCCATCATGCATGAGGACGGAAACGGGATCATGCGCAATGCGCCCACCGTGGCGCACGTGATGGAGTGCTATCTGGGCGCCACGGAGACCTTCGTGCACGAGTACCTGGCCGCCTTCACGCGCGTGCGCCCGATCGTGCTGGCCAGGCGGTTCGAGAACCTGGATCGGTTCCCGCTGCCGCGGGAGGCGGCGTTGCTGCGGTCCGCGCCGCGCCGGGGATCGCCGCGATGGATGGCCGGCGCGCTGCGCCGGCGACTGCGCGGGGGGCAGCCTCACCATCTTCTTTACACGGAGCACCTGCTGCGCCGCGAGAAGGCGCGCCTGATGCACGCCCACTTCGGCCCGGCCGGAGCTGAGCTGATCGACGTAAAACAGCGCACGCGTCTGCCGCTCGTGACCAGCTTCTATGGCTACGACGCCAGCATGGAGCCCTTCGTGGAGCAGATGCGCGATCGTTACAGGCGCCTGTTCGACATCGGTGACGCCTTCCTGGTGGAAGGCCCCGCAATGAAGGCCCGGCTGGAGTCGCTGGGCTGTCCGCGCTCACGGCTGCGGATCCAGCGGATCGCCATCGATCCGTCGCGGATCCGGTTCGGGGAGCGCCGCGATCCGGGATCGGGACCAGTGAAGCTGCTCGCGTGCGGGCGGCTCGTGGAAAAGAAAGGATTCGACACGCTGTTGTCGGCGCTGGCCCAGGTGCGCCGCTCCGACAAAAGGCTCCAGCTGCGCCTGGTGGGCGACGGGCCGCTGCGTCCGCGGCTGGAACAATCGATCGCAGACCTCGATCTGAAGGACTCGGTCACGCTGGTGGGCGCTCTTCCCCGCGGTGCCTGGCTGGAGGAGATGGCAGCCTCACACATATATGTCCAGCCCAGCCGGACGGGGGCCGACGGCGACTCCGAAGGAGGGGCGCCCACGGCTCTCCTGGAGGCGCAGGCTTCCGGGGCGCCGATCGCCGCGACGCGGCACGCCGACATTCCCTTCGTGGTACGTGAAGGTGACAGCGCCCTTCTTTCTGATGAAGCCGACGCCGGGGGGCTGGCGGCCAGCCTGGCAAGGCTTGCCTCCGAGCCTGCGCGGTGGGGGACCATGGGCCGCGCCGGCCGCGCGTTCATCGAGGAGCACCACGACGTGCGCCGGCTGGCGACCGAGCTGGAGATCTTCTACGCCGGCCTGGCCGAGACGGGGAAGGTGTGATGAACGGCGCGCCAGGGGGGACGACGCCCGAGGCCGGCCTGGTCGTGCCGCTCACGCAGGAGGATCTGGCGCGACTGATCTGCCCTCGCTGCGGCGGCGCCCTGCGAGGCGCCGGCGCAGCCGGCGATGCTGTCGACGCCCTGATCTGTTCAGGATGCTCGGCGCGCTATCCCGTCAGGACGGGGATCCCCGATCTGCGTCCCTGGGCGGGAGGGGACGCGGGTCCGGAGTGGTCCGCGTGGCGCGACAGGCTCGAGCGGCTGCAGGAGTGGCGGCGCCGCACATGGAACGGAACGCCCCACGCCCAGGACCGCCAGCAGGTAGCCGACCGGCTCGCCACGGAGTTCTTCAAGTTCGTCCGCATCCCCGAGGTGGGCGCGATCCTGGAGATCGGCTGCGGCACCGGATCGCTGCGCGCCTACGTTCCCCGCCGCCGCTACTGGGGGCTCGATCCCCTGCTGGGGGAGCCGGGCGCCGCCGTCGAGGATGCCGGCGGGACCCCCGCACGCTTCGTGCGGGGGGTGGGTGAGCGGCTTCCCTTCGCGGACGGCAGCTTCGAATCGGCGCTGATCTGCGAGACCCTCGATCACGCCCGCGAGCCGGCGCGCATCATCGACGAAGCGCGGCGCGTGCTCAAGCCCAACGGCGTGCTGGCGGTGATGCAGAGCGTGAAGCTGTTCGAGCCGCTGCCGCCGCTGCGCGTGCGGGCCCGGCACATGCTCGGCAGAATCAAGCGCCTGCTCTCGGGCAGCCAGGCTCCGCGCGACGCCGACACCAAGATGAGGATCCTGAGCCAGAACGAGCTGGCGCGTCTCGTAGGGGATCGCCTGGTGGTGGAGTCGGGGATCACCTCCGGATCGGTGATGTTCATGCGCGCCCTGCGGCAGGACGTGAGCGCCCCGCGTGTCCCGAAGCGCGACGTGTGAGCGGAGCATGACGATGGAGAGGATCAGCGTCATCATCCCGGCCCGCAACGTCGCCCAATTCCTGCCCGAGGCGCTGGCCTCGGTGCAGGCGCAGGGCCTGCGGGATCCCGAGGTCGTGGTGGTGGATGACGGCTCCACCGACCGGACGGCTGATGTGGCCGGCTCCTTTCCAGGGGTCCGCGTGCTGTGCCAGGCTGCGTCCGGCTCGGGACGCGCGCGCAACGCCGGCATCGAGGCCACCACCGGCGAGCTGATCGCCTTCCTGGACGCCGATGATGTCTGGACCTGCGACAAGAGCGCGGCTCAGCTGGCGATGCTTCAGGCCGACCCCGGTCTCGGCATGGTCTTTTCCGACATGGTGGGATTCGACGCGGCGGGCCAGGCCGCGACGACCTACTTCCACGAGAGGGGGTTCGACGGCCGCTGCACGGCGTCATCGATCTTCCTGTACGACATGGTCTCCACCCCCACCGTGATCCTGCGCCGCGACTGCCTGCGCGAGGTGGGGATGTTCGACGCGACGCTGCCGATCGGCCAGGACACCGATCTCTGGTTCCGGATCGCCCTGCGGCAACGGTTCGCCTGCGTCCCGCGGCCGCTGGTGCGCCGCCGTCTCCACGCCGGCAACGTGACGAAGAACAGCCGGCTGCTTGCGCGCTGTGTTGACGAGATCTGGGGACGGTATCTGGATGCCTGCATCGAGCGCGAGCCGGAGATGGCGGCAATCATGCGATCCGACTACGCGCGCAAGCGGTGGGGGCACTTCTTCGTCGAGGGATGCTCGCTGCTTCACGAAGGACAGGCTCCGGAAGGCAGGCGGATGCTGGCCAGGGCGATCGGTGTTGCCCCCTGGTCGCCGCGTCCCTACGCCTTCTACCTGGCGTCGCTCCTGGGACTGGGATCCGGACGGGAGGCTGTGCGATGACCAGCCTGCCGCGCGTCAGTGTCGTGATCCCCGCCTTCAACGCCGAGCCCTTCATCCGGGACACACTGCGATCAGTTGCTGCGTCCCGCGGTATCGATTACGAAGTGATCGTCGTGGACGACGGGTCGTCCGATGCCACCGCGCAGATCGTGTCGCGCTGGAGCCCGGAGGTACGGCTGGTGACCGGGCCCCGCATGGGAGTCTGCGCCGCCCGCAACCGGGGCGTCGCGCTGGCCCGGGCGGAGCTCATCGCCTTCCTGGATCACGACGACCTGTTTGCGCCCGACAAGCTGGCCCGCCAGGCGGCGCTGCTGGACTCCAGGCCCGATCTCGCGCTGGTCTTCACGCAGGCGCGTGTCCAGTGCGTAATCGCCGGCGGCGAGCCGGAGGAGATCTTCCCGCAGATTCCCGACCTCGAGTCGTTCCTGGCAGGCGCCTACGAGAACCTCGTCCACTGGAACTACATCCCGATGTCCTCGGTGATGGCCCGGCGCGCGATGCTGTGCGCCACCGCGGGGCGTGACGGCGACGGCCCCTTCGATCCGCGCTTCGCGCTGTCGGAGGACTGGGACCTCTGGCTGCGACTGGCGGCGCGTCATCCGATAGCCTGCATCCTCGAGCCGCTGGTGGACTACCTGATCGCATCCGGCCGGGCCACCTCGCGGATGGCCGACCTGCGCCTCGAGGACATCACGATCGTGCGGGAGCGTATCGCGGAGCATCCGTGGCTCGCCGAAAAATCGCCCGCCCGGTGCCGCGAGACGCTCTTCCGGCTCCATCAGGAGGCCGCCTGGTGGCTGCTGCGGGAGGGACGCGCCCCCGAGGCGCGCAGGATCCTGCGGGAAGCGATCAGGATGCGCCCCGGCGCGGTCAAGCCGATGGCCCTTTACGTCAGGTCGCTCCTGGGCGCGGCGGGAGCGCGCCCGTGAGCGGGTCGCGGCGGCCGCTGCGCGTCATGCAGTTCGCCGGAGCCGGCGTGATGGGAGGCCTCATGGCGCACCTGGCCATCCTGACCCGCGGCCTGCGCGAAGCGGGGGTCACCGTGCACGTGGTGATGCCGCCCGCTGCCGCCGTCGACGAGGCGGCCGCGGCCTGCGGGGCCTCCGGCGCCCAGGTGACGCGGCTCGAGGTGACGGGCAAGACCGATCTGGCCGGGCTGTCGTCCCTCACCATGCTGGTGGCGCGCGAGGCTCCCGATCTGTTTCACCTGCACCTCTCCTCGCCGGTGGAGGGCGTCCCGACGCTGCTGGCGGCGCGCGCCGGCGGCGTCCGGCGGTTCGTCACGACGGAGCACGCTCCCACCTGGCATCCTCTGCGGAAGATCTACAGCGGCGCCGCCAAGCGCTTCTCGACACGGCTGATCCAGGCGGTGATCGCGCTTTCGGAAGAGGATGCCGCGTTTCTCTGGACCGAGTTCGGCGTGCCGCGCAGGCTGATCCATGTGATCCCCAACGGAGTGCCGCCTCCATCCGCCGAGGCATTCCTGATGTCGCGCGAGGCGGCGCGCCGCCGGCTCGGCGTGGGAGAGGGGCCCCTGGTGGGATACGTGGGCGCCCTGGAGGAGAAAAAGGGGATCGCCGATCTGATCGAAGCCATCACGGCTCTCGAGGACCGGCGGATCGCGCTGGCGCTGGCGGGCGACGGGAGCATGCTGGCCGGGCTGCGCCGCCGGGCCGCCCAGCTTTCGTTTCCGCTCCTCCTGCCGGGCAGGGTGGCCGATGTGGCCGCCTTTCTTGCGGCGGTCGATTTCTTTGTCTTCCCATCTCATCAAGAGGCACTGCCGCTTGCCCTTCTGGAGGCGATGGGCGCTGGACTGCCGATCATCGCCACGCGGGTGGGAGGGATCCCCGAAGCGATCGAAGACGGCGTCTCGGGCCTTCTGGTGGAGCCGCACCGTCCCGCGCAGATCGCCGCGGCAATCCGCCGCCTGATGACCGATGCAGATCTGGCGCGCCGCCTGGCGGCCGCGGCGCAGGTGCGGGGCACGCAGAGCTTCAGCGAAGCCGAGATGACGCGGCGGACGCTGGACCTGTACAACCTGATCGCGCGGCAGAAGCCCGCCCCGGCGCGGCGCGCCGCGGCACAGGCGTGAGCGGGACGATGCGGATCGGGATCGACATCAGGGCGCTGGGCAGCGCCAGCGCCGGGCGCGGCGTGGGCACCTACATCCGCGGACTGCTGGGAGGCCTTGCAGGCGAGATCGAAGAGGCCGGAGCGCAGCGCAGCCAGGATGTCGTCCTGTTCGCCCACCAGCGCGACGGCGTCCTTTCTTCCGCCGGCCGGTTCGAGTCGGTCGCGCTGTCGCGCCCGCGGCGTGGCATTACTCTGTGGGATCAGATCGCGTGGCCGTTGCTCCTGTCGCGGCGCCGGATCGCGGTGTTTCATTCACCGTTCTATGCCGTGCCGCGGCTGCGGCCCTCGGGCTGCCGTGTCGTGCAGACCATTCACGATCTGACGCCGCTCAAGCGGCCCGGCAGCGTGCCGCCGCGTGCGGCGCGGATCTTCCGCGCCAACTTCCAGCTCGCCCGCACAGCGGACCGGATCATCGCGCCTTCAGAGGCCACGCGCGCCGATGTGATCCAGATGCTGGGGATCGACGCCGGCCGCGTACAGGTGGTTCCGGAGGCCTGCGACATCACGGACGCGGAGATCGCCGCCGCGGACGAAGCCTTGCCGCGGACGCTCGCGCGCCTTGGCCTCAGGCGGCCCTACCTGATTCATTCCGGCGGGCACGACATGATCAAGAACCTCTCCGGCGTCGTCGCCGCCTTCTCGATGCTTGCGGCATCGCGGCGTGAGCTGATGCTGGTGATCGCGGGGGCCCACGGCCCCGGCAGCGCTGCCCTGATCGCGCGCTCCGCGCGCCTCGGGGTGCTCGACAGGGTCCGCATGCCGGGCTACATCCCGCGCGCCGATCTGATCGTTCTGTACCGGGGCGCCTCCGCGCTGGTCTACCCCTCGTGGATGGAAGGATTCGGGCTGCCTCTTCTTGAAGCCATGACGTGCGGCCTTCCGGTGGTGGCTTCCCGGGCCGCCGCGCTGCAGGAAGTCGGCGGTGACGCGTGCCTCTACGCGGATGCGGTGGATCCCGCGTCGATCGCGGCGGCGTGCGCCCGGATCCTCGACGAGCCGGATCTGGCGGCTGATCTTGCCCGGCGCGGCCGCGCCCGCGCGGCCGGCTACTCCTGGCGCCATGCGGCGCGGCGGACTCTGGAGATTTACGAGGAGGCCGCCGCATGACGGTGATCGGGATCGACGGTCGCAGCATGACCGGATCGCCCACCGGGGTCGGCCGCTACGTGCGCAACCTGATCAGTGGCCTGCTCGAGCTTCCGGAGCTGGGCGAGACACGGCTGCGTGTCTACATCCCCGGCCCTGCGGATCTGCCCGAGGATCGCCGGCTCGAGGTCATGCGGCTGTCACGCGTGCTCGCCGGCCCGCTCGACAACGTCTTCACCTGGAATCACCTGCGCCTGCCGCTGCACGTGGCGGGCCACCGCGTCGATCTCCTGCACGGGCCGTTCTACACGCTGCCCGCCTTCTGTCCTGCGCCCGCCGTGGTGACGATCCACGACATCACCTTCGATCTGCATCCCGAGTGGTACACGCCGAAGGCGCGGCTGGCCTTCTCCGGCTTTGCCGCGGCCTCGGCCCGCAAGGCGCGGCACGTGCTGACCGTGTCGGAGCGCTCACGCGCCGACATCATGGAGCGCTACGGAATCCCGGCGGAGCGGATCACGGCCGTGCCGCTCGCGGCCGACCCGGGCCTGCGCCGCGTCGAGGATCTCCGCCGCATCGAAGAGGTCTGCGGCGCGCTGGGCGCCAGGCGGCCCTACCTGCTTCATGTCGGAGCCATCACCCCCCGCCGCAACCTGCCGCGCCTGCTGGATGCATTCGCCCGCCTCCGGATGCGCGTGCCCGACGTCTCGCTGGTTCTCGCCGGGCCCGTGGAGGCCCCCTCACCGGCGCTGGAGCCCGAGCTGGAGGCGCGCGGGCTGCGCGGAGTGGTCCGCGCGGCCGGGTATGTGAAGCCGGAAGATCTCGCGGCGCTCTACAGCGGCGCGACGGCGCTGGTCTATCCCTCTCTCTATGAAGGATTCGGACTGCCGGTCATCGAGGCGATGGCGATGGGAGTGCCGATCCTGGCGTCGGCCACTTCCAGCATTCCGGAGGTGGCAGGGGACGCGGCGCTGCTGGTGGATCCGGAAGACGCCGGCGCCATCGAAGCCGGCCTCGTGCGCCTGATGAACGATGACGCGCTGGGCCGGGATCTCATCGAGAAGGGACTGCGGCGCGCGGCGCTTTTTTCGTGGCGCGAGACGGCGCGCCGGACACTGGCCGTCTACCGTCAGGCCATCCAGCCGGCGGTCCAGAAGGTGGGCGCATGAGCCAGCCTCTGGTGTCGGTTATCGTGCTCTCGTGGAACTCCAGGAGGTTTCTGGAAGGGTGCCTGGCCTCCGTGGAGGCCCAGACGCACCCCCGCGTGGAGCTGATCGTCGTGGACAACGGCTCCGAGGACGGCAGCGCCGGCTTCGTGGCCGCCTGGTTCCCGGGCGCCATCCTGCTGCCCCAGGAGCGCAATACGGGCTTCTGCGCCGGCAACAACGCCGGGTTGAAAGCCGCCCAAGGCGGCCATATTCTCTTTCTGAACGCGGACGCGCGGCTGGAGCCACGGTTTCTGGAGGAAGCGATCCGGCCGCTCGAGTCGGACCCCCGGATCGGCATGGTCAGCGGCAAGCTGGTGCGCTTCGACGGCGCGACGCTGGACACGACCGGCCAGATCTTCACACGCAGCCGCCGCGTGCTGGAGCGCGGCTACGACGAGCCGGATCGGGGGCAGTACGACCAGCCGGGCGAGATCTTCTCGACGTGCGGGGCCGCGGCGCTCTACCGCCGCGCGCTCATCGATTCCATTTCGATCGACGGTGAGTTTTTCGACGAAGGCTTCTTTGCGTTCGGGGAGGATTTCGACGTGGGATGGAGGGCGCGCAACATGGGCTGGCGCTGCTGGTACCAGCCCACGGCGATCGCGGCCCACTACCGCGGCGGGACGCAGCCTGCGCAAGGCGGTGAGTCCCGGAGGCGCGGCGCCATGGCGCGCCGGCCCCCCGCCATCCAGGCGCACATCGTGAAGAACAGGTACCTGGCGATGCTCAAGAACGACTCGCCGGCGTCATTCATCCTGAATCTCCCCTTCATCCTGGCGTGGGACCTCCTGCTCTGGGGCCATCTCATGCTGCGATCGCCGCGCGCCATCCCGCTCCTGTGGGGCCACCGCCGTCTCGTGGGGCGCGCCCTGAGGGACAGGCGCCTCCTGCGCGATCGCGCCGCGGCCGGTCTGGCCGGAGGCTGCATCCATGGCTGAGGCGGCGCGGCTCATCGGGCTGCCGCTCGCCGCGCTGGTCTGCCTGGCCACCGCGCTGCTGCTGTCGCTCTACGGGACTCCGCTGGCGGCCCGCGCCGCGCTGCGGTTCGGCATCGTCGATCTGCCCGACGGATCGCTCAAGCGGCACCGCGGTCCCGTCCCATACCTGGGCGGCCTGGCGGTCTACGGCTCGTTCATCCTGACGATGGCGCTGGTGTTCGATTTCGATCAGCGCGTGCTCGGACTGCTGCTGGCCGGGACCATCCTCGTGCTGCTGGGGCTGGTGGATGACTTCGGCGTGCTGGGCGTGGGGCCCAAGTTCCTCGGGCAGGCCTTCGCCACCGTGGTGCTGATCAAGAGCGGCATCGCCATCCAGATCGGGATGCTCCCGGAGTGGGCGAACCTGGCCCTGACCGCCCTCTGGATCGTGGGGATCACCAACGCCCTGAACATCATCGACATCATGGACGGGCTGGCCGCCGGCGTGGCGGTGATCGCGGCGGCGTTCATGCTGATCATCTCGTGCGTCAACAGCGACACGTCGATTGCCCTGATGACCGCGACGCTGATAGGCAGCCTCCTGGGCTTCCTGAGGTACAACGTGCATCCGGCCCAGATCTTTCTGGGAGACACCGGCAGTCTCTTCGTGGGGATGATGCTCGGGGCGCTGGCGATGATCGGCAAGTACGACGCGGTGAACAGCGTCGGCTGGCTCACGCCGCTGCTGATCCTGGCCGTTCCGATCTTCGACACGCTGTTTGTCATGACGCTGCGCGCGGCGCGCCGGAGCAATCCCTTCAAGGGGAGCCCCGACCACTTCGCGCTCCGGCTGCGGCGCGCCGGGCTGCCCGCGCCCCGGGTGGTGATGCTGACCTGGATACTCGCCTCCGCCATGGGATGCCTCGGGATGTTCAATGTCGCAGTGGAGGCGACGATGTCGCTGATGCTCGTGGCGGGCGCGGCGGGGGCCCTGGTCATATGTGGCGCTGCGCTGCTGCGGCTGCCGGAGGCTCCCGCTCCCGAGCCGCGAGGTGACGCCGAGCCTGATCTCCACGTGATGTTCGAGTCGGCCGACCCGGACGTGGCCGACATGCATGAGCGGGCGATGGTGCGCCAGGCTCAGCGCAACCTCGAGCGATGGAGACGCCGGTGATCGTCATCCTGGGGGCGGGACTGGCCGGCCTGTCCGCGGCCTGGCACCTCCAGGATGATCACGACGTGCTCGTCCTGGAGCGCGAGGCGCGGTCCGGCGGGCTGTGCCGATCGGTCCGGCAGGACGGCTTCACCTTCGACCTGACCGGCCATCTGCTGCATCTGCGGCGTCCGGAGATCCGCAAGCTGGTTCTCGACCTGGTGGACGAGGAGCGCTTCGAGAAAATCGACCGGCGGGCCTTCATCTACTCCCATGGTGTCTTCACTCCCTATCCCTTCCAGGTCAACACCCATGGCCTGCCGGCGCAGGTGGTGAGCGAATGCCTGCTCGGCTTCATCGAGGCCAGCCGGCAGGGAACCGTGGAGGCCGGCGAAGCGGAGAACCTCTCGTTTGCCGACTGGGTCCTGCGCACGTTCGGATCGGGTGTGGCGCGGCACTTCATGTACCCCTACAACGAGAAGCTGTGGCTCGTGCCGCTCTCGGAGGTCACCTGCGACTGGGTCTCCTGGGCGATCCCGCGCCCTTCGCTCAAGGACGTCGTGGAAGGGGCGCTGGGGATCAACCGCGGCACGTTCGGCTACAACCCGTCGTTTCTCTATCCGCGCGAGGGAGGCATCCAGGTCCTCCCCGATGCCCTGGCGGCCCGGGTGCGCGACGTGCGCTGCGGCGCCGATGTGGCGGGCGTTGATCTCGCCAGCCGCACCATCCGGCTGCGCTCAGGGGCACCCATCCGCTATGACCGGCTGATCTCCACGCTGCCGCTGCCAAAGCTGGTCAAGATGGCAGAGGGGCTGCCCTCGTGGGCCACGACCGACGCGGCGCGCCTGCGGCACACGGCCGTGATCAACATCAACGTGGGAGTCGATCGCGTCGTGCAGCCGGACAAACACTGGGTCTACTTCCCGGAAAAGGAGTTCGTCTTCTACCGCGCCGGCTTTCCGGCTTCGTTCACGACGGCGGCGGCGCCTCCCGGCTGCTCGTCCATCTATCTGGAGATCGCCGTGAGGCCCGGCGAGCGGCCCGATCAGGAAACGCTCTGCGAGCAGGCACGCCAGGGGCTGATCAAGGCAGGGATCCTGACGCCGGCCGATCGCATCCTGACGCGCGCCGTCTTCCAGATCGATCCCGCCTATGTCGTCTACGATCGCCACCGCCGCGCACTGGTGCCCCGCCTCATGTCGGAGCTGCAGCGGCGCGGCGTGCACTCGATCGGCCGGTACGGAGCCTGGCACTACAACTCGATGGAAGACTCCCTGGCGGAGGGGCGCGACCTGGCGCTGCAGATCGCCCAGGGCGCCTCCCAGCCATGTGCGCGATAGCCGGCTTCTGCGCAGCTGATCCGCGGCAGCCTCCCTCGGAGGACGTCACCGCGGGGGTCGCGCGGATGCTCGAGACGATGGCCCACCGCGGCCCAGATGGCTCGGGGATCCTCGGCCTTCCGGGAATCACGCTGGCTCAGCGCCGTCTCGCCATCATTGATCTGAGCCCCGCGGGCGCCCAGCCGATGCCGCTGCGCTGCGGCGACGGGTCCGCCCCCGCGCGCGCCTGGGTTGCGCTCAACGGGGAGATCTACAACTACCAGGAGCTGAGGCGTGATCTGGAGCGGAGCGGCCATCAGTTCGGCTCCGACAGCGACACCGAGGTGATCCTCCATCTGTACGAGCAGGAGGGGGATCGGTGCCTGGAGCTGCTCAATGGGATGTTCGCCTTCGCCCTGTGGGATGCGCGCGAGGGGCGCCTCCTGCTGGCACGGGATCGGATGGGCGAAAAGCCGCTCTACTACCAGGTCAGGGACGACGGGCTGGTCTTTGCTTCCGAGCTCAAGGCGCTGCACCGTTTCGCCCGGGCGCGCGGCGATGCAGTCCGGATGGATCCCGCCTCCATCGCGAGCTACCTGGCGCTGCGCTACGTGCCTGGCCCGGCCACGGCACTCGAGGGGTTCAGGAAGCTGCCGCCGGCGACGAGCCTGATCTGGTCCGGAGGCGCGATCTCACAGCGGACCTGGTGGTCGCTGCCCCATCCCGCCGATCCGGCCGCGCCATCCTTCGCCGCGCCCGATGCGCGCCGGCAGCTCATCGAGGCGCTGCGCGAGGCGGTGAGGATCCGGCTGCGCAGCGACGTGCCGCTCGGGCTGTTCCTGAGCGGAGGGATCGACTCGGCCGCGATCGCGTCGCTGATGACGGAGCTGTCGCCGCGCGGCATCTCCACCTTCAGCGTGGGATTCGCCGAGCGCGACTACGACGAGCTGCGGCGGGCCGCGCGGGTGGCCTCCGCCCTGGGCACGCGGCACCACGAGATCGAAATCCGGCCCACTGCCGCGCAGACCGCGGAGATCCTGCCCGAGCTGGCCTGGACCATGGACCAGCCCTTCGCCGATTCGTCGGCCGTGGCGATGTGGCACCTGGCGCGCGAGGTGCGCCGCCATGTCACGGTGGCGCTCTCAGGCGACGGCGCCGACGAGCTTTTCTTCGGCTACGACAGGTACCGCGCTCACGTCATGGCCCGGAGCGTCATGACCTTGCCAAGGGCAGCGCGCCGCGCAGCTCAGAGCATAATCTCGCTCTGGCCGGCGGCCTCCACGCGGCGCAACGCGGCGGGCCGGGCGCGCCGCTTCCTGGCGGCGGCGGGGATGCCCGATGAGGCCCGCAACGACGCCTGGATCCGCTGCCTTCCCGCGCAGCTCATGCCGGAAGATGGTCCCGCCGATCCGCTCGCAGCGATCCATGCGGCGGCGCGCCAGTGCGCCTCGCCCGATCCGCTGCGGGCGATCCAGCGCGCCGACCTGCTCGTATGGCTTCCGGACGATGTCCTGCACAAGGTGGACGCCGCGACCATGGCGCACGCGCTGGAGGCGCGCGCGCCCTTCCTCGATCATCATGTGGTCGAGCTGGCGATGCGGCTCCCACGGGAGCTCAACATGAGGCGCGGCAGAGGCAAGTCGTTGCTGCGCGAGGCATTCGCCGGACGGCTGCCGCCGGCAACGCTGAGGGGACGCAAGGCCGGCTTCGGCCTGCCGATCGATCACTGGCTGCGAGGGCCGCTTGCGGGCTACGCGCGCGAGACGCTGGGCTCGCGCCGCTTCGTCGAGCGGGGGTTCGTCGAGGTGCGGACGGTGCGCACGCTGCTCGACGAGCACATCGCGGGCCGGGCCAGCTACGAGGACGCGATCTGGGCTCTCATCATGCTGGAGCACTGGTGCGCGCGGCATGTGGATGCAGTGCGGGTCGATTCAGCGCAGGTGGACGCCGCCTGCGTTCCGGGCGCGGAGCACGCCCTGCGGGGCGTGATGGGATGACCGCGCGCGTCTGCCACATCATCACGAAGCTGGAGCTGGGGGGCGCGCAGCAGAACACCCTCTACACCGTCGCGCACCTGGATCGGCGCAGATTCGAGCCGGTGCTGATCGCCGGCTCCGAAGGGCTGCTCGTGGAAGAATCGCGCCGGATCGGGTTGCGCTCCCACTATCTTCCCGATCTGGATCGCAGCCTCGCTCCCCACAAGGACCTCCCCGCCCTGATCGGCCTGGCCCGGCTGCTGCGCGCCGAGCGGCCCGACATCGTGCACACCCATTCCTCCAAGGCCGGGATCCTGGGGCGGTGGGCGGCGCTGCTGGCGGGCGTGCCCCACATCGTCCACTCGATCCACGGGTACGGCTTCCACGACGGCCAGCCGGCCGTTCTGCGATCGCTCCTGGTGGCCCTCGAGCGGGTCACCGCCCGCTGCGCCACGTCCGCGTTCGTGGCGGTCTCGGACGCCAACCTGCGTGCCGGCGTGGAGATGGGCTTGTTCGAGGAGGACCGGGTGGCCCTCATTCGCAGCGGAATCGAGCTGTCGGCGTTCCATCCATCGGAGAGCCGCACCGGAGCATTCACAAACAACGGCCATCCCGTCACCATCGGGATGGTGGCCTGTCTGAAGCCGCAGAAGGCGCCGGTGGACTTCGTGCGGGCCGCGGCGCTGGTGGTGGCGGCATCGGGCGGGGCCGGGCGGGTGCGGTTCGTGCTCGCCGGCGACGGCGAGCAGCGGCCCGAGGTGGAGCGCGCGATCCGCGAGCACAAGCTCGAGGGGGTCTTCGAGCTCCTCGGATGGCGGCGCGACATCCCGGATCTGCTGCGCAGCTTCGACATCCTGGTTCACACCTCGCGATGGGAAGGGCTGCCGCGCGTTTTTCCGGAGGCGATGGCCACAGGGCTGCCGATCGTGGCGACGCGCGTGGACGGAGCTCCCGAGGCGATCGAGGACGGCGTCACGGGGTATCTTGTCCGGGCCGGGGATATCGAGGGGCTCGCCGATCGTACGCTGCGCCTCATCGCCGACCCGGAGCTGAGACGCCGCATGGGCGCGGCGGCGCTGCGGCGCACCGCGCCGTGGGATATCGACGAGATGGTGCGGCGCCAGGAGCGCCTGTACGAAGCGCTGCTTTCCGGCAGGGCCAGGCAGGGGGTGGCCCGGGTCTCACAGAGGGAGGCGTGAGCGTGCCGCAGCCGGTGCTCGAGATCGCGGGGCTGCGCAAGAGCTACAAGGGGCACCTCTCCATCGGCCGCCGGGAAGTGATCAAGGGGCTCGACCTGACGATCCAGCCGGGCGAGGTGTTCGGCCTGCTGGGCCAGAACGGCTCGGGCAAGACAACCACCTTGAAGATGATCCTCTCGCTCATCTTTCCGGACGCAGGGCGGATCAGCCTCTTCGGCACGGATTACCGATCCGTGGCGCACAGGCACCGGATCGGCTTTCTGCCGGAGAACCCCTGGTTCTACGAATACCTCACGGGCCGCGAGTTCCTGGATTTCTACGGGCAGCTGTTCGGATACGGGCGCGCCGAGCGGAGCGCGCGCGCGGAGGCGGTTCTGGCCAGGGTGGGGATGTCGGACCGCGCCGGTCTGCCGCTGCGCAAGTACTCCAAGGGGATGCTCCAGCGGATCGGCATGGCCCAGGCCCTCATCAATGACCCGGAGTTCGTGATCCTCGATGAGCCGATGAGCGGTCTGGATCCGATCGGACGGCGGGAGTTCCGCGACATCATCCTGGATCTGAAGCGGCGCGGGCGGACGATCTTTTTTTCCTCCCACATCCTCTCGGACGCCGAGGCGATCTGCGATCGTGTCGGCATCCTGAAGGACGGCCGCATCGGAGTGGAGGGGCGCCTGGCCGATCTGCTCTCTCCCGCCGTGCGCTCCTGGGAGGTGATGTACGCCGGGCCTCCCTTCGCGCAGCTCATGTCTGTTGCCGCGGGGGGGGATGGCGGCTGCCAGCTCCTGTCGGATCGCGGCCCCGAATCGCTCGTGGCCGTCCATGACGAGAAGGTCCTCTCGAAGCTGCTCGACTCGATCAGGACGCAGGGGGGGCGCCTGATCTCCGTGTCGGCGCGCCGCGAGACTCTCGAGGATCTCTACGTCAAGGAGGTGTCGGGCCGATGAAGATCATGGCCATCGCCGCCAACACCTTCAAGGAGGCGATCCGCGATCGCATCCTGTACCTCCTGCTGGCGTTCGCCATCCTGATGATCGGCGCGTCGCGCCTGCTCTCCCTGATGACCGTGGGATCGGAGGAGAAGATCGTCAAGGATATCGGGCTGGCCTCCATCGCGCTGTTCGGAGTGGCGGTGGCGATCTTCGTGGGGGTCGGGCTGGTCTTCAAGGAGATCGAGAAGCGCACGGTCTACACGCTGGTCTCCAAGCCGATCCGGCGATCCCAGTTCATCCTGGGAAAGTACTGCGGCCTGGTCCTGGTGCTGGCCGTGAACCTCGCCGTGATGACCGCCGTCTTCTACCTGGTGCTCATCCAGCGGGGCTGGATGGACTGGCGGCTCACCGGCGCGATCTGGCTCACCTTCATCGAGCTGATGCTGGTCACGGCGATCGCCATCCTGTTCTCCTCGTTTTCCACGCCAATCCTCAGCAGCCTCTTCACCGTCACCTTCTTCATCATCGGACATCTCTCCTGGGGCCTGCGCCTGATGGCCGACAAGGTCGAGGGGGTGGCGGCGAAGTTCCTCTGCGAGTTCTTCTACCGGGTGCTGCCCAACCTGGAGCTGCTCAACATGCGCGGCCGGGCGGTGCACGGCCTGGAGCTGCCGGAGTCCCAGATGGCCTTCGCGACTCTCTACGGTCTGTCGTACACCGCGGTGCTGCTGGCGCTCGCGGTGGCGACCTTCCGCCGCAGGGACTTCCTGTGATGCTGCGGGCGCTGCAACGCCGGCTGATCTGGCCGCTGGCGATCGTCGTCCCCGCCTGCGCCGCCGCCTGGTCGTGGGACCGTCTCGAGTCGGCGGGCTCCCAGGACGGGCCGGGCGCATCGGTCCTCTACCTTCCTTCGGGCCGGTACCTGAAGGCGGCCTCGCTGGGATTCCCCGAGGTCCTGGCCGACGCCATCTACATCTGGTCGATCCAGTACTACAGCAATTACACGGCGGCCGACCGCTTCGCCTACCTGGATCACATCTACTCCGGGGTGATCACCGAGCTGGATCCTCACTACGTGGATCCCTATCTGATCGGCTCGCTGATCATGTCCACCGAGGCAGGAGATCACGAGATGGCGCTCCGCCTGCTCGACAAGGGGATCGCTGCCAATCCCCATGAGTGGATCCTGCCGTTCGAGGCGGGCTTCACCTGCTACAACGACATCAAGGATTTCCAGAGGGCGGCCGCCTACTTCGAAAAGGCGATCGCCAACCCGGAGGCGCCGGGGGCCATACGCAGGATGCACGCGGAGATGTTCAACAAGCTAGGAGACAAGCGCGCCTCGCTGGACTACTGGCTCGAGGTTCATGAGACGGCCGACGATGCCTACGTGGAGGACATCTCCTGGAGGCACGTGCACGATCTCCGCATCGAGATCGATCTGCAGACGCTGCGCGAGGCGCTCGAGGCGTGGAAGAGCTCTCCGCGCGGCGCAGGTCAGTACCCGCAGAGCCTCCTCGAGCTGGTGCGGGCCGGGGTGATCAGCAGGGAGCCGATCGATCCCGATGGCGTCGCGTACGCCTACGACCCGGCCACCGGACAGGTGCGCAGCGCCAGCCCGTTCCGCCTCTACCGCCGGGGCCCCGCCTGATGCTCCCCCCGCTGGAAGAGCCGCTGCAAGGCTTCATCGCGCTGGTTCTGGGACTGATCTTCGGGTCGTTCGCCAATGTCTGCATCCACCGGCTGCCGGAGCGCCGCTCCGTGGTCTGGCCCGGCTCGGCATGCCCGCGCTGCCGCGAGCCGATCGCCTGGTACGACAATATCCCGGTGATCTCATGGCTGCTGCTTGCGGGTCACTGCAGGCGCTGCCGGGCGGGGATCTCGTGGCGCTATCCGGCAATCGAAGCCGCCACGGGGATTCTCTTCCTGGCGTTGTGGGCACAGCACGGGCTGACGCTGCACTGGGTGGCGCTGGCCTGGCTGGCGGCCTCCATCGTGATCCTCGTCCCCATCGATCTCGAGCATTACATCCTGCCCGACGCGGTGACACTGCCGGGGATCGCCGCGGGGCTGACCGCTTCGTTCGTTGCGGGAGGGATCGGAATCCTGCGAGCCCTGACGGGCGCGGCGGTGGGAGCCGGCCTGCCGCTGGCGGTACGGGCCTTCTACGCGGCGATGGCGCGGATACGCCGCCCGGCCGTACCGGAGCCGACCGGTCCCGCCGATCCTGAAGCCGACCTGCCGGGGGATCCGTCGCGCGAGGGGATGGGGCTGGGGGACGTGAAGATGCTTGCGATGGTGGGGGCGTTTCTCGGGCCTGCGCTGGTCGTCATGACGATCTTCACGGCATCGATCATCGGCACGCTGTTCGTGCTGCCTCTGTTGATATCGGGCCGCCGCGGCATGAAAAGCGCCATCCCCTTCGGGCCATTCCTCGGAGCGGGGGCTCTGGTGGCGATGCTCTGGGGAGAGTCCATCCTGGCCTGGTACTCGGGCGTGGTGATCCCGCTGCCCTTTCTCGGGTAGATCGCGCCGTCACGTTCTGTGACGGCCTGCTGGCCGGCGTTCCATCGCGTGACAGGCTGATGGCCTGCGACGGCTCGAGCGATGCCCGGCCAATCCGCACCGGCTCAGCGAGCTGCGGGCAATCTGGAAGGCCCGGCGGCATCTGGCGCGGCCCGTGCAACTCATGGCGCCACCTGCGCTCAGCCGGGAGGCCGATGATGAGTAGGCGTTCGGGGTTCAGCCTGGTCGAAGTGGTGATCGGGATGGGGATGGCATCCGGCGTGGTCATGGCGATCTGCTCCATGCACGCGCTGGCGTCGATCCAGATCAGCTCTGGCAAGCGGATGACGGCCGCCACCGTTCTGGCGTCGGAGATCATGGAGGATCTCGGAAGGGTGCGGGGGAGCCGCGACGCGGTCATCGTCTCGTGCGGCGGGCCCGGCGCGGCAAGCGCCAGCTCGGACTCGCGCCAGGCCGGAAGCGCGGCCGATGTGCTCTGGGGGCAGGCGGCCCGTATCAGGCTGCACCGAGGCTGGGCCGTCGTCAGCCTCACTCCACTGGGAGGCGCCGCCGTCCCCGCGACGTTCGCGTCGGCTCAGGGAGTGCGGGCCAGCGTGGAAGTGGGATGGGACGAAGGAGGCCGCACGCGGACCATCCGGATGGATCAGGCGCGGTTCCATGAGTAACGATGCCGTGGGTGACAGTTCAATGACCGGCGGCGCCCGGCGGCATTCAGGCTTTTCGCTCGTGGAGGTGGTGGTAGCGGCCGGAGCGCTGGCGCTGCTGCTGGGCGCGCTGCTCTCGCTCCATGATCGCCTGATGCGCCATTACCTGCTCTCCCAGGATCGCGCCGCCGCCCAGCAGAACGCGCGGCTGGCCTTCACCCGGCTGACCGAGGAGCTGCGGATGGCAGGGCTCAACGTCAATCCCGATGGAGATCCCGGCAGTGGCGACGAAGCGATAGAAGGAATGTGGCGGGAGGCCGTGACGCTGCGCGCCGACTTCGACCTGGCAGATGCCGCCGCGGCCGCCGATCCCGAGGCACTGCTTGGGGGCCCCGCTGCGCGCCATAAGACGGTCAGCACGGGTAACGACGAGGTCGTTACCTGGGTGCTGGCGTCTGCCTCCGGCGGCGTGACGCAGACGATCTCCTTCACGGCCGATCTCCTCTCCACCCCGCGAGACGGCGGCGCCGACGAGCTTCTGATCGACGGAGTAGATCTGAGCGGAAGCGCGCCACCCTATACCCTCTATCGCATCCATCCGGACCCTTCCGGCTCCGGTCTGGTCAGGCAGCCGGTGGCCGACCAGATACGCTCGCTGAGCTTCCGGTATTTCGACGCGGCGGGCTCGGAGATCCCTCCCGCCGGGGGAGGCGAGGACCCCAACAACAGGGCATTGCGCGCCGCCGTTGCGCGCATCGCCGTCGAGCTGGTGGGGCTCACGGAGCACGATGACCCCGGATGGGAGCAGGCCGCGGAGAGCGCCCCGGCGGTGGGACGGCGCCGGAGGGTCATCCTGCGCACCGAGGTGGTCCTTCGAAACCGCGGCCTGACGGGGCGTCCCGACATGGATACCGAGGACCCGGCCTCTCCGGCGGGGATGTCGGCGCTGTCGCCGGTCTTCCGGCCGCCCCTGCTGGCCGTCGGGCGCCTTGACGCGGCCGGATGAAGGCATAGATTCCGGCCCTTGATGAGAGTCTTTGCCGTTCTGATCGCCATGCTGCTCGTCTCATGTTCCGGCGGGCAGATGGAGCAGTCGCCGCCGCCACAGCAAGCCGAGGGGCAGCAGGGTAGCCAGCCCACCCCGGCCGACGCTGCACAGCCGGCACCCCTGGCCGAGACGGCAACGGCTGTTCCCGGCGATGCGATGCCGCCCGCCGCGGCACCCGGTGCGCCGGCCGGCGAAGCCTCGCAGGATTGGCCCGCGGAGAGTCTCATCGACGACGCGGCCGTCGTCGCACATGCCGAGCGGCCTGCCCAGACGGCGTCCGGTCCGCGCGTCTTCACCAACAAAGACCTGCAGGCGTACGGCGAGAGCGCCTGGGGCTCTGGACGAAGCGGCCGCGCCGCCGGCTCCGATCCGAACGGCGAGGAGCCGCCTCCCGAGCCTGAGGAGGAGAACTCGAGGCCCAGGATGTCGCGCCAGGAGCTCGGGCAGTACAAGGCACAGGTCCAGGAGCAGATCACCGCACTGACAGCCGATCTGGAGAGCCTCAGGAAGCAGGCGGCCTCGCTGCATAACCCCTTCCTGCCGCGCGCCACCCCCAACGAGCAGGACGCAGAAGCCGCAGCGGGCAAGGACGGCAAGCAGCGGCTCGAGTACGTCAACGGCCGCCTGGAAGAGGTCCAGCGCAAGCTGTCGGAAGCCAAGGGACGCCTCGATCAGCTCGATGCGATCAAGCCCGTCGAGCCGGAGCCCGAGCCCGACGCGCCATAACCGGTAAGTCCGCACCACGCCGCAATTCCGCCCGCCTCGACGCGTTCCGGATCGGATGTTATCTTCCCCGCGCTGCGCCCAATGCCCTCCTGAACCAGGTACTTCCGCGGCGCGAATCATCATCACAGCGGGGACTTCACAGCGTGAACAGACGCCGGGTCATCATCATGGGCGCGGCCGGCCGCGACTTTCACAACTTCAATGTGGTCTACCGCGGCAGCACGCAGGAGCAGGTGGTCTGCTTCACCGCGGCGCAGATTCCCAACATCGCCGATCGCCGTTACCCGCCGGAGCTGGCCGGCCCGGGCTATCCCGACGGGATCCCGATCCAGCCGGAATCGCGCCTCACGGATCTCATCCGGACTCATGACGTGCACGAAGTGGTGTTCGCCTACAGCGACGTGTCCCACGAGCAGGTGATGCACCATGCCTCCGCCGCCAATGCGGCCGGCGCCGGCTTCAGGCTGCTGGGCCCAGCCGCCACCATGCTGAAGGCCCGCATCCCGGTGGTGTCGGTCTGCGCGGTGCGCACGGGCAGCGGCAAGAGCCAGACCACGCGGAAGGTCTGCCAGGTTCTCGCGGGCCGGGGTCTTCGGGTTGTCGCGGTGCGCCACCCGATGCCGTATGGAGATCTCGTCCGGCAGCGTCTGCAGCGGTTCGCCACATTCGAAGATCTCGACGCGCAGGAGTGCACGATCGAGGAGCGCGAGGAATATGAGCCGCATCTGAGGCGCGGCACGATCGTCTACGCGGGAGTGGACTACGGCGCGATCCTCGAGCGCGCCCAGGAAGAAGCCGACGTGGTGGTGTGGGACGGCGGCAACAACGACACGCCGTTCTACATGCCGGACGTGGAGATCGTGGTGGTGGATCCGCACCGCGCCGGTCACGAAGTCACTTACCACCCCGGCGAGACCAACCTGCGCCGCGCCCAGGTGCTGGTGATCAACAAGATCGACTCGGCCACCGCTGAAGGGATCGCGACCGTCAAACGCAACATCAAGGCGCTGAATCCGGGCGCGACGGTGATCGAAGCCCGATCGCCGATCACCGTAGAGGATCCGGAGGCGATCCGCGGCAAGCGGGTGCTGGCGATCGAAGATGGCCCGACGCTGACGCACGGAGAGATGACCTACGGCGCGGCAGTTCTGGCAGCGCGGCGCAACGGAGCCGCGCAGATCGTCGACCCCCGCCCCTGGGCCGTGGGCACGATCAAGGAGGCCTTCGTCACCTACCCCGGCATCGGCACGCTCCTGCCGGCGCTGGGCTACGGCGACCGGCAGATCGCCGATCTCCAGGCCACCATCGACAAGGTGGAATGCGACCTGGTCCTGATCGGAACGCCGATCGACATGCGCCGCCTGGTGAAGTTCAGGACGCCTGCCCAGACCGTGCGGTACGAGCTGGAGGAGGCAGGCCAGCCCGATCTGGCCTCTGTTCTCTCGCGCATCGGTTAGGAATCAGATGGGCCGCAGAGCTGGGGCGCGCAGGCGGATCGTGGTGGGGTTCGGCGGCAACGCCCTGGTGCGATCCGGCGAGCATGGCACGCAGCGCGAGCAGATCGGCCACGCCGACAGGCTGGCGCGCTCGCTCGCGCCGGTTCTGCGGCGCGGCCACGACCTGCTGCTCGTCCATGGAAACGGCCCGCAGGTGGGCAACCTCCTGGTGCAGATCGAGGAAGCGGTCACCAAAGTGCCGCCGCTCTCGCTGGATGTCTGCGTCGCGCAGACCGAGGGAAGCATCGGCTATTTCCTGGAGCGCGCCCTGCGCAACCGGCTCACCGCCGAGGGGATCGATCGCGAGGTGGTCTGCCTGCTCACGCACGTGGTCGTCGACGGGCGTGATCCCGCCCTGCGCCACCCCAGCAAGCCGATCGGCCCGTTCTACACCGCCTACCGTGCGGGCTGGCTGCGCCGGGTCCGCAAATGGTCGATCGTGGAGGACTCGGGGCGCGGATGGCGCAAGGTGGTCGCCTCGCCGCGCCCCCGCAAGGTCCTCAACATCCCGATCATCAGAAGACTTCTGGACGATCACCATGTGGTGATCGCGGCGGGAGGGGGAGGCGTGCCGGTGGTCGAGGACGCCGAAGGAATGCTGCGCGGCATCGAGGCGGTCGTGGACAAGGATCTGACGGCCGCGATGCTGGGACGCGACCTCCAGGCCGACCTGCTCGTGTCGCTGACCCAGGTGGATCAGGTCTTCCTGAACTTCGGCAAGAAGACGCAGCGGGCGATCGCCCGGATGACCATCAAGGAAGCCGAGCGCTATCTCAGGCGCGGCCAGTTTCCTGCCGGCAGCATGGGCCCGAAAGTGGAGGCCGCCATCGAGTTCTCGCGATCGACCGGCCGGGATGCCATCATTACGTCACAGCGGCTCTGCGCCACGGCGATCACCGGCCGCGCGGGAACCCGCATCACCGCCTGACAGGAGCACGCATGAACAGCTTCAAAGGAAGGGATCTGCTCACGCTGGCCGACTACAGCGCGGATGAGATCGCCGCGATCCTGGAGCGAGCCGCCGAGGTGAAGGGAAACCCGGCGGCATGGAAGAAGGCGCTCGATGGCCGGACGCTGGCGATGATCTTCGAAAAGCCCTCGCTGCGCACGCGCGTCACGTTCGAGACGGGGATGACGCAGCTGCATGGCCACGCCATCTACATCGGCCCCAATGAGGCCGGCCTCGGGACCCGGGAGAGCATCCCCGACGTGGCGCGCAATCTCGACCGCTGGGTGGACGGGATCATGGCGCGGGTCTTTGCCCACAGCAAAGTCGATGGGCTGGCCGCGAGCGCCCGCATTCCGGTCATCAACGGATTGTCCGATGATCATCACCCGGTCCAGGCGCTCGCCGACATCATGACGATCCGCGAGGCCGCCGGGAGCATCGCGGGGCACAAGCTGGCCTACGTGGGCGACGGCAACAATGTCACCCACTCGCTGCTGCAGGCGGCCGCGCTGACCGGCCTGTCGATCTCGGTGGCCACGCCGGCAAAGTACGAGCCGCGCGCCGACATCGTGAAGTGGGCCGTCGATGCCGGCAGAAAGACCGGATGCAAGGTCGAGATCACGCACGACATCGCCGCCGCCGTGAAGGGGGCGCACTTCATCTATACAGATGTCTGGGCCAGCATGGGCCAGGAGGCCGAGGCCGAGGCGCGCCGCAAGATATTCCTTCCTTACCAGGTCAACGCGAAGGTGATGAAGCTCGCCGGCACCGATCCGTGGTTCCTGCACTGCCTGCCCGCCCACCGGGGGGATGAAGTGACCGACGACGTGGCCGACTCGCCCCGCTCCCTGATCTTCCAGCAAGCGGAAAACAGGCTGCACTCGCAGAAGGCCCTGCTCGTCCTCCTGATGGGAGACTAGCCCGAATTGTCCGGGCTAAGCGTCAGGACGGCCGGTGCGCGACGTAGAGCGCCGCGATGCCGAAGAAGAAGTCGTGGTGACGCGCGCGGTCGAAGCCTGCCCTCCCCAGCGACTGCGTCATCTGGGACTGCTCCGGGAAGGCCTGGATCGATGAGGCAAGATAATGATACGCCCCGCGGCGGCCCGAGATGATCGCGCCCACGGCGGGAACCATCCGGCGCAGATACGGCAGATAGATCCTGCGAAAGATGGCGGAGCGAGGCATCGCGAACTCCAGGATCCCCAGCCGGCCGCCCGGACGCAGCACCCGGCGGATCTCCGACAGCCCGCGCTCGCGGTCTGCCAGGTTCCTGAAACCGAAGGCCATCGTCACGAGGTCGAAGGAGCCCTCAGCGAAGGGGAGGGCCAGCGCGTCGGCCTCCACCAGCCCGGCGGCTCCCTTGTCCAGGGCGCGATCCAGCATCGGGCGCGAGAAGTCCGCCGCCACGACCCGCGCCCCGCGCCGGGCAAGATCCAGGGCCAGATCTCCCGTGCCGCAGCACAGATCGGCGGCCCGCTCCCCCTGCCTGACCGCCAGGATGTCGCAGGTCCGGGAGCGCCACGAACGGTCGCTGCCCAGACTCAGGATCCGGTTGAGGGCGTCATAGCGGCCCGCGATCTCCCCGAACATCTCGCGGACCTGGCCTGCGTCGGGCATGGCGATGACTGAATTGCTCCCTGATTCCGTGCTTTCACCTTGACAGTCCTCGTAGGTTGTAGTAAAAACAGCGTTTTGTCCAACGTCATGGCATTCTGAGTACGGGAGATCTCCGTCCATGCCCACGTACGTGCCGAAGGGGCTCAACCCCGATCCGCACTGGTACCTTGTCGATGCGGAGGGGAAGACGCTCGGGAGGCTGGCCACGATGGTTGCCATGCACCTGCGCGGCAAGCACCGCCCCACCTTCGCGCCCAACTACGACCACGGCGATCATGTCGTGGTGGTCAACGCCGAGAAAGTGGTCCTGACCGGAAGAAAGAAAGCCCAGAAAATGTACCGCCACCACACTGGCTACCCCGGCGGCCTCAAGGAGACCCCCGCGGGCAAGCTCCTCGCGGCGCATCCCGACCGGGTGATCGAGCTGGCTGTGCAGGGAATGCTCCCCAAGAACTCGATAGGCCGCAAGCTGATCACGCATCTGAAAGTCTACGCGGGTCCGCAGCATCCGCACGCGGCGCAGAAGCCCCAGGCACTCGCGGTGCCCGCACCGGGAACACGGGGCCGCGGCTGATGGCCGGCGTCCGCAGCGCTTCTGACTGGAGGTAGGCGGGTTTGGCATCCATCATCGAGTATTACGGAACGGGCAAGCGCAAGAATGCCGTGGCGCGGGTGCTGCTGCGGCCCGGCCAGGGTGAGATCAAAGTCAACGAACGCACACTCGAGGATTTTTTCCCCAACGCCGTCCTGCGCACCGTGGTGCGCTCCCCGCTGCTGCTGACCGAGACGGCGGAGCGGTTCTCCATCCGCGTCAACGTCCATGGGGGCGGCAGCTCAGGACAGGCCGGGGCGGTGCGCCACGGGATTTCCAGGGCGCTGCTGGAGTACAACACCGAGCTGCGCGGCAAGCTCAAAGAGGCGGGGTTCCTGACCAGGGACTCCAGGATCAAGGAACGCAAGAAGTACGGCCAGAAGGGCGCCCGCAAGCGCTTCCAGTTCTCCAAGAGGTGACGCTGGCGGGGGCGTGTTGCGATGCGCTCCCCGGGTTGCAGCCTGGACGTACCGACATGAACCAGTAGGAGGTCGATTGACATCGGTTTCGATGAGGGAGTTGCTCGAGGCTGGAGTTCACTTCGGTCACCAGAAGAAGCGCTGGAATCCCAAGATGAAGCCGTTCATCTTCGGGCAGCGCAACGGCATCTACATTATTGATCTCCAGCAGACAGTCCACCGGGCGGCGCGGGCCCTCCAGTTCGTCGCGGAGATAGCGTCGCGGGGAGGCTCGGTGCTCTTCGTCGGAACCAAGCGGCAGGCGCAGGAGACGATCGCCGAGGAGGCGCGGCGTTGCGTCATGCCGTTCGTCAATGTCAGGTGGCTGGGCGGCACGCTCACCAATTTCGCCACGATCAAGCGGCGCATCGAGCGCCTGCGCTATCTCGAATCGCTGGAGACGGACGCCCACCGGCGCGAGATGCTCACCAAGAAGGAGCTCGGAAAGCTGGAGAAGGAGCGCGTCAAGCTGGACAAGGTTCTCTCCGGCATCAAGACCATGGCGACGCTGCCGGAGGCGGTCTTCGTCATCGATCCCAAGAACGAGCACATCGCGGTGATGGAGGCGCGGCGCCTGAAGATCCCGGTGGTGGCCGTCGTGGACACCAACTGCGATCCCGATGAGATCGACTTCCTGATCCCGGGCAACGACGACGCCATCCGCTCGATCCGGCTCTTCGCCTCGAGAGTCGCCGAGGCGGTCCTGGAAGGGCAGGCTCTCCACGCGCGCGGCGCGACGGACATGCCTCCTGCGGGCGACGGGGAGGCGGGCGAGGAGACCGGCGGCGAGCCGGAAGCGACGCCCGTCGAGGAGACCACGAGCGCCACAGGGAACAAGCCGCGCGGCAAGGGACGCTCGCGCTCGTCGACGTCCGGCAGCTCTGCCGCCGGAAGCGAGGCGAGCAGGACGCCCGAGGGGATCGTTCCGGTCGAGCTCTAGTGTCCTGAGTCGGAAGTCCTGTGCAATACCGAGGGCGCCAGAGCGCCCGGCTGGCAAGGAGTGACGAGGGCGCATGCATTGTGCATGTAACCGAGGAACGACGCGGCCAGCCGCGATGATATGACGCCCGAATGTCACAGGACTTCTGACTCAGGACACCAGATCCGGCCCCGACATTTTCGAGGGTACGGCGGCGGCGCTGCGCGCGCCGTCTGGAACAACCACGCACGTCGGAGGAAGTCATGGAGATCACGGCGTCCCTGGTCAAGGAGCTGCGCGAGCGGACGGGGACCGGAATGATGGAGTGCAAGGGCGCCCTCACCGAGGCCAAGGGTGATATCGAGCAGGCGATCGCGATTCTGCGCAAGAAGGGCCTGTCCGCCGGGGCGAAGAAGGCCCACCGGGAGACCTCGGAAGGCTCGATCGGGTCCTACATCCACGTCGGCGCGAAGATCGGCGTGCTGGTGGAGGTAAACTGCGAGACGGACTTCGTGGCCCGGACGGATGACTTCCAGATGCTGGTGAAGGATCTGTCGATGCACGTGGCGGCCTCATCGCCCCGCTTCGTCTCGCGCGAGCAGGTCACGCCCGAGCTGCTCGAGTCGGAGCGCGTCATCTACCGGGAGCAGGCCGGCAAGACGGGCAAGCCGGCGCCGGTGGTGGAGAAGATCGTCGAAGGGAAGGTCGAGAAGTTCTACGCCGAGTGCTGCCTGCTGGAGCAGCCCTTCGTGAAGGACCCCACGATCACGGTCCAGGAGCGGATTTCGGGCACCATCGCCAAGCTGGGCGAGAACATCCGCGTGAAGCGGTTCGCGCGCTTCGTGCTCGGAGAATCTCCCGAGACATCGGGCGCCACCGAAAACAACTAGGAGGAACCTCCTGGCCACCGCATCTGCCGCCGCGCCGGTCTACCGCCGCATCCTGCTCAAGCTCAGCGGGGAAGCACTCATGGGGGAGGGGACGTTCGGGATCGACGCCGACGTCGCCGCGCGGATCGCCGCCGAGATCCACGAAGTTCACGACCTCGGCGTGGAGGTGGCCGTCGTGCTGGGCGGCGGCAACATCTTCCGCGGACTCTCCGCGAAGGCGCAGAAGATCGACCGGGTGGCGGCCGACCACATGGGGATGCTGGCCACCATCATCAATTCCATCGCGCTCCAGGATTCGCTCGAGAAGCGCGGCGTTCACACGCGGGTCATGTCCGCCATCGAGATGAGGGCCGTCGCGGAGCCCTACATCAGGCGGCGCGCGGTCCGGCACCTCGAAAAGGGCCGGGTCATCCTGATAGCCGCGGGGACCGGAAACCCGTACTTCACCACCGATTCGGCGGCCGCGCTCAGGGCGATGGAAGTCCGCGCCGAGGTTCTCATGAAGGCGACGCGCGTGGATGGCATCTACACGGCGGATCCACGCCTCGACCCCGCGGCCACGAAGATCGAGCGCATCGGCTATCTGGAAGTGCTCGATCGGCAGCTCAAGGTGATGGATACCACGGCCATCTCGCTGTGCATGGACAACAGCATGCCGATCATCATCTTCAACCTGAATCAGCGTGGTAACATCAAGCGCGTCGTGATGGGCGAACGCATCGGCTCGGTCGTCACCGCCTGACGCGCACCTGCGACTGGGGGAGAGATGCTCAACGAGCTGTACGCCCAGACCGACAAGAAGATGAAGGACCAGGTGGACCGGCTCCGTCACAACCTGGCCACGATACGCACCGGGCGCGCCTCGCTGTCGATCCTGGAGCCGATCACGGTGGAGTATTACGGCCAGCCGACCCCGCTGAACCAGGTCGCCTCGCTGAGCATTCCCGATCCGACGCTGATCGTGGCGCAGCCCTGGGACATCTCGGTCCTGGGAGCGATCGAGAAGGCGATCCTGAAATCGGATCTGGGGCTCAACCCCTCCAACGACGGCAAGGTGGTGCGCATCCCGATCCCGCCGCTCACCGAGGAGCGGCGCAAGGAACTCGCGAAGAAGGTCCACCACGTGGCCGAGGACGAGCGCACCATCGTGAGACAGATCCGCCGGGACGCCAACGAGCAGGTCAAGAAGCTGGAAAAGGACAAGCAGGTCTCACAGGACGACGAAAAGCGGGCTCTGGAGCACGTCCAGAAGCTCACCGACCAGCACATCAAGCAGATCGACGAGCTCGCAAAAAAGAAAGAGCAGGAGATCCTCGCGATCTGAGCCGCTCCGGCCGGATGGTGCCGCTCCCATGAAGACAACGGCGCTCATCGCCGCCGGCGGCGCCGGGCGACGGATGGGAACGGGGCAGCCAAAGGCCTTTCTGCTCCTGGAAGGGAGATCGCTGCTCGCGTGGAGCGTCAGTCTGTTCGAGCAGCATGCAGGGGTGGACGCGATCGTGGTGATGGCTCCCGCAGCGATGCTGGCGGCCGCGCGCGTGAGCGCCGCGGATTTCCCCAAAGTGATCGCCGTCGAGCCCGGCGGGCCGCGACGGCAGGACACCGTGGCGCTGGGGCTCGCCGCGATCGAAAAGCGGGGCGCCGCGCCGGATGACCTGGTGCTGGTGCACGACTCCGCGCGCCCGCTGGCCACACCGGCGCTGGTGAGCGCCGTCATCGAAGCGGCGCGCCGCACGGGCGCGGCCGTGCCCGGACTGACGCCGGCGGACACGGTCAAGCGCGTGCGCCAGGGACGCGTGACGGCGACGCTGGACCGCGCGGAGCTGGCCCTGATCCAGACGCCTCAGGGATTCCGGCTCTCCCTGCTGCAGAAGGCGGTTCGACGTCACGCGGCACTCGAGGTGACAGACGATGCGTCTCTGGTTGAAGCCCTGGGACATCCCATCGAGCTCGTGCCCGGAGATCCCACCAACATCAAGGTGACCAACCCGGGCGATCTCGGCCTGGCGGCGTGCCTGCTCCGGGCACGCGATGAAGCCGGCGGCGGCAGATGATGAAGCTGCGGATAGGGCTGGGCCACGACATGCACGCTTTCGCACCGGAGGCCTCCGGCAGGCCGCTCCTGCTTGGAGGGGTCACCATCCCGGGCTGCCGCGGTCTCGCAGGACACTCCGACGCCGATGTGCTGCTGCACTCGGTGTGTGACGCCATCCTCGGAGCGCTGGGCCTCGGGGATCTGGGAAAGCACTTTCCCGACAGCGACCCCGCCTGGAAGGGGGTCTCGAGTCTCGTTCTTCTGGAGAAAGTCTCGGACATGATGCGCACGTCGGGCTGGCAGCTCGTCAATCTGGACGCCATCGTGATCGCGCAGCAGCCGCGGCTCGCGCCGCACATGGAGGCGATGCGCCAGGCCATCGCGTCGGCGCTTCAATCCGATCCCGGGGCGGTCAACATCAAGGGGAAGTCTCCCGAAGGGCTCGGAAGCCTCGGGCGCTCCGAAGGGATCGCCGCCGAGTCGGTAGCGCTTCTTGGCGCGCGCTGATCCATGATGCCCGTGCGGGTCCGCTTCGCTCCATCGCCGACCGGGCTCCTGCACGTGGGCAACGCCCGCACGGCGCTGTTCAACTGGCTGTTCGCCCGATCGCAGGGCGGCGTCTTCGTGCTGCGCATCGAGGACACTGACGTCGAGCGCTCGACGCGGGAGGCCGAATCGGCGATCTACGACGATCTCAGGTGGCTGGGCCTGCGGTGGGACGAGGGCCCCGACGTGACGGGCGGGGGCGGCGCATGCGGGCCGTACCGCCAGTCGGAGCGGGTCGATCTCTACGGTGATGCAGCCCTCCGGCTCCTGTCGTCCGGTGCCGCCTACCGCTGCTTCTGCGGCAAGGAGCTGATCGAAGCCGAGCGGAAAGCGCAGCGCAGTGCAGGCCAGCCGCCGCGCTACTCCGGACGCTGCCGCGCGATCCCGGCGGCCGAGAGCGCGGCACGGGCGCAGGGGGAGCCCTTCGCGCTGCGGTTCCAAATCAAGGCCGAGCGCGTCGCATTCCACGACCTCATCCGCGGCGACGTGGAGTTTCCGGGAGCGCAGCTGGGCGACCCCGTCATCGTGCGCGCGGACGGCATCCCCACATACAATTTCGCGGCGGTGGTGGATGACGCGGCGATGGGGATCACGCACGTCATCCGCGGCGAGGATCACATCTCGAACACGCCTCGCCAGATTCTCATCTACGCCGCGCTGCAGGCGCAGCCGCCGGCATTCGCCCATGTCTCGCTGGTGCTCGGCTCCGACGGCAGCCCGCTGGCCAAGCGCCACGGAGCCGCCTCCGTGGCCGACTTCCGCGACAAGGGTTACCTGCCCGAGGCTCTGGTCAACTACCTGGCGCTCCTGGGCTGGGCCCATCCGGATGGCAAGGAGATTCTCCACGTCGATGACCTTGTCGGAGCGTTCCGGCTGGAGCGTGTGGGACACTCGGCCGCCATGTTCGATTTCGGCAAGCTGGCCTGGCTCAACGGCCACTATCTCCGGGCACTCACTCCCGACAGCCTGGCGCAGCGCTGCCGCGGGCGGCTCGCCGAAGCGGGGTATGTCAGCGCCGAGCCCGGAGATCAGTCCCTCGAAGGATGGATCGCCGCCGCGCTGGAGCTTTTCTCCGGCCAGATGCAGACACTCGCCGACGCTGTCCCGGCCACCCGCAGCCTGTTCAGGTTTCCCGAGATGCTGGATGCGGACGCGGAAGCCGGCCGCGTGGTGGCCGGCCTCGGCAACGAGCCGGGGGCGGCGGCCGTCGTCACGGCCTTCGCCGATATCGTCGACGCGCTCGAGCCGCCGCTGCTTGCGGATCGCGACAACTTCAGACAGGCGGCCGCCGCGACCGGCCGCAAACTCGGCGTGAAGGGCCGCGCGCTCTATCATCCGATCCGGGTGGCGCTGACGGCCGCGGAGGCCGGCCCGGAGCTCGATCGCCTGGTGCCGGTGATCGATCGCGGCAGCAGCCTGCCGCTCCCCGGGCCACTGCCGTCCTGCGCCCGCCGCGCGCGCCTGGTTGCGCATCTCCTGGAAAAACGAGCCCCCGGCTGAGCACCATGGAGATGATCTTCGGGATCAACGCCGTGCACGCCGCGCTGTCGGCGGGGCGCAGGCGCGTCGAGCGGATCTTCGTGGAGAGAGGAAGGCACGGGGGCCGGGTCGCGCAGCTGCAGAGCCTCGCCCGCAGCAAAGGGGTGCCGCTGGAGCTGGTGGATGAAAAGCAGATCCAGCGGCTCGCGGGAGAGCACACCCGGGCCGCGCATCAGGGCGTGCTGGCGTCGGTCTCTGCCATGCCGTACACCGACCCGGAGGATCTGCTGGCAGGGTGCCCGCCGGACGCGGTCCTGCTGCTTGCCGATGGCGTGGAGGACCCGCGCAACCTGGGGGCCCTGATCCGCACCGCCGCGGCGGCCGGAGCCGCCGGAGTGATCATCCCCGAGCGGCGCGCGGCCGGGCTGTCGCCGCTGGCGGCGAAAGCCGCCTCGGGCGGCCTGGAAGTCGTTCCCATCGCGAGGGTTGGCAACATGGCCAGCTTTGTGAAGCGGCTCAAGGAGCTGTCGTTCTGGACCGTGGCCCTCGATGCGGAGGCGGAAAAGCCCTGGGATGCGCTCGATTACCCCGATCGGCTGGCCCTCGTGGTTGGGGGGGAGTCGGATGGAGTGCGGCGCCTGGTGCGGCAAACCTGTGATGAGGCCGTCAGGATACCCCTTTCCAGGGGGATGGAATCGCTCAACCTCTCGGTCGCGGCCGGGGTTTGCCTGTTCGAGGCGCTCAGGCAGAGGCGCGTGCGGCGGGCCGGACCGGAGGGGGCCGGGGGGAGGTAAATTTCCGGCCTGTCCCTCTTTACACACCCCTGCCTGCGCTATATCATGCGCGTTTCGTCAAGCGCTGGCGTAGCTCAGTTGGCAGAGCAGCTGATTTGTAATCAGCGGGTCGGGGGTTCAAATCCCTTCGCCAGCTCCATGGCGGGGCGCAGGCGGGTCGGCGGTCCACGAGGGAGCTTCCCGGGGTCAACCTTCCCGGGGCGTCAGTCCGAAGAGGATTCAGCGCGTCATGTGCGGCGCAGGGGTGCCCGCGCGTCCGGAGGCATTCGATGCATCGTGCGTGGGCGTTTGTGGGATGCGGGGAGATTCCCGAGCGGTCAAAGGGAGCAGACTGTAAATCTGCCGGCGCACGCCTTCGGAGGTTCGAATCCTCCTCTCCCCACCAGCTGCGGCACGCTCGCGGCGGGTGGGCCGGCAGCATCTCGGGAAGCGGGAACCATGTCACGAGTCGGGGCGGGAGTAGCTCAGTGGCTAGAGCATCGGCCTTCCAAGCCGAGGGTCGCGGGTTCGAATCCCGTTTCCCGCTCCACCCTTTCTGCGCTCACGTCCTGGCGGGGGCGCGTGTTTCAAATGAGCTGGCAGTGGGCCCACGTGGCTCAGTGGTAGAGCACGTCCTTGGTAAGGACGGGGTCACCGGTTCAATCCCGGTCGTGGGCTCCATCTTTAAAAGGTAGACGATGGCGAAGGAAAAATTCGACAGAACAAAGCCGCACGTGAACATCGGGACGATCGGGCACGTGGACCACGGCAAGACGACGCTGACATCTGCCATCACGACGGTGCTGCACGAGCACAACCCG